>Ga0180430_10000738_pt1 | contig 34643 bp, 31 predicted proteins | sample SS_ome_9_FD_132999 | JGI IMG/M metagenome (GOLD analysis project Ga0180430, IMG submission 132999) | Hypersaline lake sediment archaeal communities from the Salton Sea, California, USA - SS_1_S_2 metaG | ecosystem: Environmental > Aquatic > Non-marine Saline and Alkaline > Hypersaline >... | reverse complement strand
CGATCTGAGCCGTGATGTCCAGACTGGTTTCATCATTGCGGCCAATTTGTTCCGCCCCTGGCAGCGAGAGGTAATGATCCCGGATTTCTGATACGCCTTTCTGTGTGGAGTAGGTAACGATCATGCGGTTGGACCTTGGATTGTAAGAAAAGGCCGAGCCGAGAAAAAAGTCCTTTTCAAAGAAACCAACTTGATCCTCGATGAAATTCTCGATCCATTTAGAAGAAGAAAAATCGATAATCTCAACCTTTTCTTCCGGTGGTTTTTGGAAATACTTTGGAACAATCACAAAACCAATGATTGAGATGATGGCGATCATCAAAATAATGGACAGGATTTTGAACTGTTTTTCTTTCTTTTCCATGAGATCCTTTTAGCCCTTAATCAAAAGGGAGTAATATTTAGGACAAGGTTCCCTATTCTCCATTTTACTTCTTCAGCGGGTAGTGTCCAAACTCCAAAACAGCATCTCGCAGAGCAATGATATTCTCTGGCGGAACGTCCGCCTGAAGGTAATGGGTGGGAGCCAGAATATAACCACCCCCAGGGCCAAGGGCTTTCATTGTCTTGATAGCTTCTTCTTTTACCTCTTCAGGTGTACCAAAGGGCATCACTTTTTGAATGTCAATGGCAGCGTGAAAAGCCAATTGATCCCCAAATTCTGCTTTTAGTTTATCGTGCTCCATTTCTGCCACATAGGGCTGAACCGGATTTAACACATCTAATCCCATTTCGATGTAGTCAGGCATTATGGGATATACATCCCCATCTGTATGGGCCATGATTTTGATCGACGGGTTGTATTCATCAATCTTTTTCCGAGCCTCTTTGTAATATCGAGCAAACTGCGGTTTGATCACTTCCCGGAAGGTTTTAGGGGACATCAACATGCCGTTCTGTTGGCCCATATCATCACCAGCAAAACGAACACACTGAATATACTGACCGCAGGCTTTAAGGCCAACCTCCAAACGGGTCAGGGCAATATCCACCAGTTTCTCCATCAAGGCTTCAGCGAATTCTGGATTTAAGCTCAAGTCCATTAACATATTTTCAAAGCCCCGCATGTAGAAGGCCTGTTCAAAGATCGAATTACTGAACTTCCCAATCAAAGCATAATCGGTATTTTCAAACAAACCCTTGGCTTTTTCCTCCAGGCCCGCGGTTAGCTCCGGGTTATTGGGATCCGGCCAGGGGTAATTCTCCACATCTGAAACTGAGGCTTCCGGGAAAACAGGGTCATAAAAATCATAGTGCAGTCCAGTTGGATGCTCCACCTTGCGGAATTTTACCCCCCATTCATCGGTGTAATGGTCCATACCGTATTCATAAACCGGAGTACTGCTGGACTTGCCTAACCCAATATAACAAAGGTCGATATTTAACGCTTCTAGTAATTCTACTGGATTGCTTATTGACAGCCAGGGGCTGGATGGGTAAACATCCTTTTCAGGTTTTATTCCCAAATACTTCTGAATGCTCAGGTACCCTTCATATATAAAGTTACAATCAAATGGCACTCGATCTGGTTCACGGTGCTCAAGGGTTGTGACTACTCGCTCACGCGAGGTCATTTCAGTCATTAAGGAACTCCTCTTGTAAAAAGATCATGTACGGAAGAATGGCTTCCGATGCGGCAAACCTTGGTTCCCGCCAATTCAAAATAGATTTCCGGAATTTCCCCAGGGCAGAGATCCGATAAATCACTTTGGTAATTTATATCGAATTAGATATTATATACTTTTGAACTATTTGTCAACTAAAGAGATGGTTTGTTAAACCAGTTAGATTCTAAGACAAAGCAGTTATTCCTGTTGTGATGTTCCCGGTTTTTATTCACTCCAGCCTAAGCTGATCCTCCCCCGCTCCAAGTCCACTTGCTGGATTGTTACCTTGATAATATCTCCCAAGTTCAAGTCCACTCCCGCCGGTATCTTTGACTTATGCAATAGTCCGGCGTTTTTAACTCCCAGGTCAATAAAAGCACCAAACTCAACTACATTCTGCACAGTTCCCTGCAGCTCCATACCTACAATCAAATCCTTCTCACTTAGGACATCCTTGCGCAGGAACGGTTTGGGCAAATCCTCCCGCGGGTCGCGCCCCGGTTGGACCAGCTGTTTAAATATATCCACCAGGGTTGGGACCCCGATCTTTAAGGAAGCTGCCAGTTCCTCAGCTGTCTTCTTTTCGCTTAGCCTGACCAGTGCACCCTGTTTTGATTGGGGCTTTTCATTCAAATCGATGCCGGCTTGTTGAATGACCTGCTCGGCCGCAGAATAACTTTCTGGATGTATTGCCGTTGTGTCCAGGGGATTATCTCCCTCCCTGACTCGCAGGAAACCGGCTGCTTGTTGATAAGTCTTTTCACCCATACCGGGAACATCCAGTATGTTTCCGCGGTTAAAAAAATTGCCCGCTTTATCCCGATGGGCCACTATCCGTTCAGCTAACCCTGGACCAATCCCCGAGATAAAGGACAAAAGGGCTGGAGAGGCCGTATTAATTTCCACCCCAACCTGATTTACTACGCTTTCAACAACCTGTTCCAATTTCTCTTTTAGCCTTGATTGGTTGACATCATGCTGATACATGCCTACCCCGAGAGATTGGGGGTCGATCTTAACCAGTTCGGAGAGCGGGTCCTGAACACGACGAGCGATGGACACTGCCCCTCTGAAGCTGACATCCATATCTGGCAGCTCTCTTCCAGCCAGCTTACTGGCACTATATACACTAGCGCCGGCTTCACTGGTGATCAAGTAATTCACCCCCTCCAGATCCTTAATAACGTCCGCCACAAATAATTCGGTCTCTCGTGAGGCTGTCCCGTTTCCAATCACGATCAGGGACACATTCCATTTCTCAATATTCTTGAGCAGGTATTCTCGGGCTTGCTCTACCTGGTTTCGGGGAGGAACTGGAAAGATCGTTCCGGTCACCAGCGCCTTCCCGGTTGGGTCAACAACCGCCACTTTGCAGCCCGTCCGGTAGCCTGGATCCAAGCCCATAACGGTATATCCAGCGAGAGGAGGCTGCAGTAGAAGCGCCCGCAGATTCTTGGCAAAGATCTGCAGCGCCCGGTCTTCTGCTTTTTCAGTCAGGGTGCGACGGACATCTCGAAATATGGACGGTAGCAATAATCTTGAAGCAGCGTCAGCTATACTCTTGCTGAGTTCATCAGAAAAAGGTGATTTTGGATCCTGTGGAAACTGGGCCCGGATCAATGGTTCCCATATTTTGTCTGGGAGAGTAAGTTTTACGGTCAGGATCCCCTGCTCTTCCCCACGATTAATAGCCAGGGTCTGATGAGGACGAATTCGATGAGATAGGATCTCAAATTCGTAATAATCCTGATAGACCTGCCTTTGATCTTCTCCGTTCTTTTTCTTGGCGGTGGATAACAGGCTATTTTGGATGGCTTTTTTACGGAGCTGCTGGCGGATCTGCGGATGATCGCTTATGACTTCAGCAGCGATATCCCTCGCACCCTGCCAGGCATCTTCCACTGTTAAAACTTGATCATTTATATAAGGGGCGGCCAATTCATCCAGGGATTCTTGCCTTTTTTCCTGTCTCAGGATCAGCTCCGCCAAAGGCTCCAATCCCTTATCTCTGGCGCTGCTCGCCCGTGTTTTTCTCTTGGGTTTATAGGGTTGATAAAGGTCCTCCAGTTCTACCTTGGAGTTGGTTGAAATGATTTCCTTTTCAAGGTCTGGCGTCAGTTTTCCCTGGTTTTGAATACTTTTCAGAATGGTTGCCCGGCGTTCATCCAACGCTCGTAGCCGGGTGAGTTCGTCAGAGATTCTCCGAAGTTCTTCCTCATCCAGTCCATCGGTGGCTTCTTTCCGGTATCTGGCGATAAAGGGGATGGTATTGCCATCATCCAGAAGCGAGACTACAGCTCTCACGCCAGACAGCGGGATATTCAAAAATTCGGCTATATACTTTGGATTCGACATAGATGTTTAAACTCAACGAATAAAGTAACCTGAAGGGATTTTATTTTTCCGCATAACCACAAATTGCCACTGCTCGCGGTCCGGTATGCACTCCCAGCACGGGCGATACGATGCTGATGATGATTTCCGTCGGATTAATTTCAGACTTGATCTTTTCAGCCAGGGTCTCGGCTTCTTTCGGGGCAGCGTTGTGCAATACGGCAATCCTGAGTGATTTTCCTCGGTCTACCTGGTCAAAGAAATCCTCAAACAGATCGATCAGCGCTTTCTTCCTGGTCCGGGATCGCCGTCCACCGGCTACTTCGCCGCTCTTATGATCAACGGAAATTTGTGGTTTTAAATTCAGCAGGTTGCCGATAAAGTGGCTTGCTCCTCCAATGCGTCCCCCTCTGTGAAGGTATTCCAGCGTATCGAGGGTAATGATATACACCATACTGCTCCGGGCTTGATCTGCTGCGTCGATCATAGCCTGGAGATCACCGCCGTTTTCCCGCGCTCTGGCGGCAGCCAATACCTGCCAACCAAGGCTCATAGAATTGGCCTTTGAATCCAGCACCTTGACAGGAATATCCACCATTTCCGCTGCAGCCTCGGCAGACTCATAAGTTCCGCTCATAGCGCTGCTGATGGTAATGATCAAAATCTCATCAGCACCGTTTCGTCTGGCTTCATCATAGGCCTGGACCATCTGCTGTGGTGTAGGCTGGGAGGTTGTTGGAATAATTGGGTCTTCCTCCAAGCGGCGATAAAAATCCGTCGCGGTCAGATCAACTCCGTCCTTGAATTGCTCTCCATCCCAGACAATGGTCAGGGGAACTACCTGGATGGCATATTCGTCAAGGAATTTTTGTGGGATATCACAGGTGCTATCAGTCAACAAAGCAATATTAATTGTCATTGGACTCCTTGTTTTGATCCTTATAGCGACAGGTTTCACTCATAATGCAATAATCACATATACGCTCACCTGAATTTATGTTTGGCCCGATACCAAGGATCATAGAAAGCGATTTACGGGGAACCATTACATTATGGGAGGTCAAGCTAACATCTATTTCATCCTCATTGATCAGATCAAAGATCAGCGGTTGGCCTTCCTCAATACCCCAACCTATCATGCCCGGGCTGAGAGGTATTGTAGTCTGATTGCCTTCAGAGGCTGCTTCTAATTCAATCTTTCTGCAGACTGCGTTGGCCAACGACTCTACTGCTGCAGACCCAACCCCATCAATAGCCAACCCCAATACTATATCTTCATCCATAATATCCAAAGCATAGGCGTCAATCTTTGGTCCAACCGTACACACCACAACTGACAAATAACTGGCTCCGATCAGGTGTCCTGTAACCACTGGACCTGAAATTTTAATGCCCCCATCTAATTCAAGTCCGTTGTGTCGATAATCAGTAACTTCGTATTCCTTGATTATTACCACCGGTTCAATAAGGTTTATAACTGAATCCAGGGCCTTCTCTGCTATGGCAATCAGACGAGGACTGCGGGACCGAATGATATCCGGATCAGCTCCTTGTCCCCGCAATACACTATCCACCGTTATATTGAGATCATCAACCAGCCAATTTTTCATTAAAGATCTGGCTTATTCAGATTTATGCTCACGGAAGTATCCGATATAGCGTGAACCATAGGCGTCTTTTCCCAATAATAAATCGGATGCCCTGATGACCGAGGTTAGTTTCATGGGATCTGTGATTGCACAGGTTGCGCCTGCGCCCATTGCTAAAGCCAGAAAAGCCTGGTTAATGGTATGTCGGTCAGGAAGCCCAAAGGAAACGTTACTAGCTCCCAGGTTAATATTCACTCCAAATTCTTCCTTGACACGCCGGATTGTTTCAAGGGTCACTACACCAGCTTCGCTGTCCGCTCCAACTGTCAGAACCAGGGGATCAATCACAATATCTTCTGCAGGAATTCCCAGCTTGGCTGCTCTTTCAATTATCTTTCCAGCCACAGCCACCCGGGTATCGGCATCGCTGGGGATTCCATCATCATGCATCACAAGACCGATGACCGGAACCTCAAATTCCTTAATAACTGGCAGGAGTCCTTCCAGGGATTTCTCTTCGCCGTTGACCGAGTTCACCAGCGGCCTACCCGGTAATACCGCCAAGGCTGCAGCCAGTGCATCCAGGTTGGCAGAATCAAGGCATAATGGAATATCCACGGTCTCTGCAACCAGTTTGGCAACTTTAGGAAGAAGGTCAACTTCATCAACTCCCGGAACACCAACATTTACGTCCAGGATATCAGCTCCTGCAGCTACCTGGTTTAATGCAATTTGTTTTACGTAATCGAAATTCCCCTCTTTGAGAGCAGCCGCTAATTTCTTCCGACCAGTAGGGTTGATCTTCTCTCCGATTACCACAAACGGGCTGTTAATACTGATTTTGACTTCTTTCGTCTCGCTCTTGATAATTGTATCCATTATTCAATCCTATGATTAGTCTCATTGGTGATGTATGTGATTTCCACAGGGCGTCATATCCTTCCTCATGGGTTTGCCAGAATAATTTTACCATTGGAGAAAAAGCTTACTTTGATTCATTATAAGTTACTGCCAGTATTTCCAAAATCACTTCCTCTCGTTTAATCAAATGTTCATACCCGCCAATAAAAGTATAGTGGGCATGGACAAGAAAAATCCTGGCCGCTCTCAAAAAGAAGGAAGGCCAGGATAGAATCCTGCTATCTATTTATATCCATGAGGCTCAAGTCAACTTCATTACCACCATACCCAAAATATCTGCAGCCTTATCGGCCTGGTCCGCCATATTGGATACATGCCGGTAAACCTCTCGCTGGCGAAGCATAACCATCAAGGGTTCAAAGTCTTTGGCTTTGACAAAAAGATCTCCGATGGCAACTCGATAGAGATGTTCGACATCGTTTTCGATCTTTTTAGCCCGGCGGGCGTGGTCACCCGCAACGCGGGGGTTGCTGAAAAGAGTATGGAATGCCATTTCCAGTTCTTCGGTTGCTTCCCTGGTCAATGTAACCATTTTCATCAAATATTCATCCGCTTCCGTACCCAAGAGCTGCATTTCCTCAACAGTCGTATAACAATAATCCAGAATATCATCGATGTATAAGGAGATCATGAAAATATCTTCCCGATCGAGGGGTGTGATAAAAGTATTGTGAAGCTCGTCGATCAAGATCCTGCGCACTTCATCGGCTTCAATTTCCTTAACCCGCATTTGATCAATGGCTTTGTCCTTTAATTCCGATTTTCCCAGCCATTTCTCCATAAGTTTTAAACCTTCAACGGTGATCTGAGTTTGTTCGATCAACATGCCGACAAACTTATCTTCCCGCTTTCCTCGTTTAAACACACCTGAGATACCCATATCCTTCCTCCAATCCAAAACCTGATCGCCGATTACGGGATCAAATAATCAATCAAAAAGTACAATAAAGCAGCGATTCCCGCCGATGCTGGAACAGTTAAAAACCAGGCCAACAGGATATCGCTCATCACTCCCCAGCGAACCTGCGATCTTCGCTGAGCAGAACCAACTCCCAAGATCGAGGAGCTGACGACGTGAGTGGTGCTGACGGGACCACCAAACAACGAAGCTGTCAGGATCACCGCCATGGATGTCAGTTGAGATGCAAAACTATGGATGGGTCTGATCCTGTAAAATTTTCCACCCAAGGTGTGGATGATCCTCCACCCTCCTGCAGCAGTGCCGATACCTATCGCGGTCGCGCTGGCCAAGATCACCCACCAGGGAACGACAAATGATTCCTGGAATCCCAGAACTACCAGGCCCATCGTGATAATGCCCATTGTTTTCTGAGCATCATTAGTTCCATGACTCAGGGCAAGGGTGAACGCAGTTGGTATCTGAGCATACTTAAAAAACAGATTGGCTTTTGGTGTAGCATTGCGAACTGACCACATGCTGATCCGCATAACCAACTGTCCAAGAACATATCCAATTACCGGGGATAAGAACAGGGCGACAGCGACCAATCCCAAACCTTCCATTCTAAGGGCTTGAAATCCCGTCCCCACCATCACGGCACCGACAATGCCACCGATCAAAGCATGGGATGAGCTTGAGGGAATGCCAAAAAACCAGGTGATAATGTTCCAGATGCTGGCGCTTAATAAGGCTGCCAAAACTACTGCAATTGTAATTGAATCCGGGGATGCTACATCCTGACCGATGGTTTTTGCCACTGCGACACCGAAAACAAATGGACCGATAAAATTGGCCACCGTAGCAATGATCAACGCAGCTGTCGGGGTCATGGCCCGGGAAGAGATCATGGTTGCCACAACATTAGCACTGTCATGAAAACCGTTCAGGAAATCAAAGATCAAAGCCAGGGCAATCAGAATGATAATTAATATCTGGTTCATAACTATCTTTTTTAAGAAGGAAGGCCCGGATGGAGTTGTGCTTACCTGGCCTTTAGTTTCTATAGATATATCCCCATTTCAGGGTAAGACATTATAACCATTAACGATAAGCTCTGACAAGGTTAGCTTTATTCAACCAGATCCAATAGTTCTTAAATTTCGAGGGAGTGAAGATAAACGAGCTTATTTCCCCATATCAGATCAGACGGGGATGGAGATGACGAACTCACTGCCTTGGCCCGCTCCTGAACTTTTGGCGAAAATTTCGCCGCCTTGCGCGTTTACCAGAGCCTGCGTGATCGCCAGGCCCAATCCTGATCCACCTGAATTGCGATTCCGATCTGGATCCACCCTATAAAAACGATCGAAAACATAGGGCAGATGCTCGGCGTTTATTCCAGTGCCATTATCTTTTACAGATAATTTAGTCAATCCATCATCTTCAGACAACTGGATCTGAACTTCTCCACCTTTGGGTGTGTGGCTAAGCGCATTATTTAGCAAATTGGTCAAACACTGGGTAAGACGGGCACAATCCCCCTGCACTGGTGTGATCGTGTCAGGCAAATCGGTAACCAGCGTGATTTCCTGGTCATCAAAGAGGGGCTGATAAATTTCCGCAGTATCCTGAACAATTTCGATCAAATCTTGGTTGGTAAGATTAATAGAATACTGTTTAGCTTCCAGCAGAGCCAGGTCATGCAAATCATTCACCAGGCGGGAAAGCTGACGGGTTTGATCGTAGAGACGGGCCACTTCAACCTTATCAAGTTCATAAACATCATCCAGAATAGCTCTCAAGTTTCCTTGGATAACCGTTAAGGGTGTCCGCAGTTCATGGGCTATATCAGCCAGCATGTTATTCCGTAAACTATCGGCTTCTTCCAGAGCGGCGGCCATAGTATTAAAAGCAACAGCGACCTCTCTGATTTCGCTGGTGCCTTTCATTTCAATGCGCTGGGTGAGGTCCTGGGATCCAACTGCCCGGGCTGCCTTGGCTAGATTATTCAAGGGAGCAGCCAATCCCCGACTGCTGATCACACCAACCAGTATGCCCACCATGGATATAGAAAACAGGATCCTGACTAAACCAAGAACAAGTTCACTTTGCCCATAGCGGTTTATCCTGGTCAGGAATGACAACTGTGGATCATTTGTCACGGTTACAGATGACCCTACATCTGGATCGACCAGGTTGATATTATCCGCCTGGATCGTCAGGTAGATCCCGGTGGGGATAACGATCAGAAATATCATGATCGCAACATATGTCAGACTGATCCTCACCCAGAGTTGGTTTAATTTCATGGGTCTCTCATTCGGTAGCCAATACCATGAACTGTTTGAATAAGGGATTCTTGATTGGTATCTGTATCGATTTTCCGACGCAAGTTTTTAATATGGGAATCCAGTGTTCGACCTGCGCTGGCCGAACCGTATCCCAACGCTTTTTCTGCCAGTTCGTCACGAGTGATCACAAAACCAGGGTTTTCCATTAATACCTTTAATAATTCGAACTCTGAAGGAGTTAGATTGATTGACTCCTTATTATGAGAAAATTCCCTTTTTCCTAGGTCTAAGACCAACTCCCCAACCCTCAACCTCTGAGGTATCTGGGATTCCTGCTGGAGTTGTGTGCGCCGGAGCAAAGCTCGGACCCGGGCTACTACTTCGCGAGGATTAAATGGTTTGGTAATGTAATCATCGGCGCCGATTTCCAATCCCACGATCTTGTCATTATCTTCCACCCTGGCGGTAAGCATAATTATTGGGGTGGCCGCGATCTTTGAATCAGCCCTTACCATACGGGCTACATCCCATCCATCCCGATCCGGAAGCATTAAGTCCAGGATCAAGAGTTGGGGTTTTTCTGAGCGCAATAATCCCAGCGCTGACTCGCCATCATACGCTGTCAGTACTTGATATCCCGCTTTTTCCAGGTAGGAACGCACCAAGCGGACTATATCCCTATCATCATCTACAACAAGAATTCTATCCATGTTCAATCGCTTTCAAGATGATCGCGGATAATAAAAGTTACCCGGATTCACTACTCGCTGCGTAAAGCCTCAATGGGTTCCAGCTGAGATGCCCGGTTAGCTGGGTAAATTCCAAAGAATAAACCAACTGCTGCCGAGAAAAGTGTTGCCAGAAGGACAGAGTTAAGGGTAATGGCGGGGTCCAATAGGAAGTCACTAGCTGCGGCAACCCTACCGATCCCCAAGGATAACAACCACCCCAGGATAATACCAATAATGCCGCCGATCACACTTAATAAGGATGATTCGATCAGAAATTGTGTCAGGATATCCTTTTTCTTGGCACCCACGGCTTTTCTTAAGCCAATTTCTTTGGTCCGTTCAGTGACTGATACCAGCATGATATTCATGATACCTATCCCACCAACCAATAAACTGATACCAGCTACGCCGCCCAAGAAAACTGTAAAGACGCCAGTGACAGTAGACGCCATATCCAGAAATACTTCCTGGGAAAGGATATTAAAATCGTTCTCGCCTAACTTAATATTATGCCGGTCGCGCAGGATAATTGATACTTCCTCTTCAGCGATTTTTACAGAATCGGCATCAATCGCTGAAACATAGATCATGTCAACCTGGTTTTTTACACCACGGGGCATTAACCTTATTTGAGCCGTAGTCAAGGGAATCAAAATTTGATCGTCTGGGCTGCTGCCGAATCCTGAGCCGCCTTCTTTTTTCAGAATGCCCACCACGCGGAAGGGTTGTCCAGCAACTCTGACTGTCTCTCCTACTAACCCATCAGATCTTCCAAACATATCCTCAGCCACGTTCGTTCCAAGAATAACCGCAGAGGCCAACCCAGAGATCTGAGAAGAGGTAAAGAACTCCCCTTCAGAAAGTTCAATTGTTTGAACATCGCTGTACTCTACGGTGACACCGACAAAACCTGCATTCGAAACATTTCCGGCGTTGGCCACTTCGGCTTGTCCTTGGATCACCGGGGCTGCTGCTGCGACCGATGGCGCAAAAATCGGATCTGCAATCGCTTCTGCATCCCGAATGGTGAGTGGTTCCGGATTGGTGACATCTTCATAATTTGTCATCACAAATAGCAGGTTGGTGCCAATACCTTCGATCTCCCCCACGATGGCCTGTTCTGTACCATTGCCGATTGCCAGCATGGCAATCACTGCGCCAACACCAATAATGATGCCAAGCATGGTTAAAGCTGTACGAACTTTATTTGAGGTGAGGCTTTCCAGTGCCTCCAATAAGGATGAGAACAAATTCATATTTACTCCGCTATCCTGCCGTCCCGGATGGAAATCACCCGGTCGGTTAATTCTGCGATCTCCGGATCATGGGTAACAATAATTAACGTTGTACCGCGATCTTTATTCAGATTTTTCAAAAGGGTCATAATTTCTTCACCCGATTGAGTGTCCAGGTTTCCCGTTGGCTCATCAGCCATGATGATCGCCGGGTTATTTACCAACGCTCGCGCTATTGCCACTCGCTGCATCTGTCCACCCGATAGTTCATTGGGGCGGTGATGAACTCGGTCTTCTAAGCCTACAGCCGCTAATGCGTCCAGGGCAACCTGCCTTCGATTGCGTCCATTTAATACTGCGTAGCGCATGGGAAGCTCTACATTCGCAAGAGCTGTTGCTCTTGGCAGCAAATTAAAACTCTGGAATACAAACCCAACTCCACGGTTGCGGATCTCCGCCAATTGATCATCGTTTAGCGTTGCCACACTCTCTCCGTTCAGGGAGTAATCACCTGATGTCGGTCGATCCAGGCATCCCAGAATATTCATCAGGGTGGATTTTCCTGAACCAGAGGGGCCCATGATCGATAAAATCTCTCCCGGGGCAATATTAACAGACAGGCCTCTTAAAGCATGCACTTCAATCTCGCCCATCTGGTAAACCTTTGTGATATCTTTTGCTTCAACTACCCACTTCGACATAAACAACTCCTGCTCTTTGTGGTCTTGGTTTTCTTAGGGCATACCTCGCATGCCTTCTGGCGGCTGACCAGGCTGCATTTCATCAAAGATACTTACACTGGGCGGGTTAAGGACAACATAGTCACCTTCACCGATCTCGCCCTCTAATAATTCGCTAAATTCATCAGATGATGCTCCCAAGGTGACAGGAACTTTCATGAGGCCTTCGAGCGCTGCACTCTCTCCATTTGTGGAAACGTAAACAACTTGCTCTCCTTTGACCCAGCGAACTGCCCGGTTGGGTATCAACAAAGCATCTTCAACGTGGCGAACGACAACCTGCACCGCCGCAGTTAACCCCGGCCGGACTTCTTCGTCAGCGTCGACAAGTTTGATAGTTACCTCAAAGGACACCAATCCCTGCTCCGGGACACCAACTGGTGAAACTTCAATTACTTCACCCTGGTATTCCTTGTCCAGGATAGCATCAAAAGACAAAGTGACAGGTTGGCCAATATTAATCTGGTTAATATCCACTTCTGAAACAGAGACATCTACCAACAGGGTGTCCAGATCATCAATTCTGAATGCCAGTGTATTGGGAGACACCAAATCTTCGGTATGAGCTTCTTTTGCTGTGATCACCCCGCTAAACGGGGCTGTAATAAATGCTGCATCCAGGGATGCTTGGGCTGCCGAAATGCGTGCTTCCGCCATCGTGATATCATCCGGGTCTGGGCCATCTTTAACTCTCTCGTACTGTCGTTCTGCTGTACCTAATTGTGCTAATGCAACAGCAACTTTGGCGTCCAATATTCCCATCTCAATTTCATCAGCCCCTTCCTGGAGCCAATTTACATACCATTTTGCTTGTTGGTATTGGTTAATCGCATCTGTTAGCCGGATTTGTGCGTGTGCTTTGTTTATCCTTCCACGTGCTTTATCATATTGTTTTTGTCGAGTAGCCAAATTTTCATCCGCGAGAACCAACTTTGCCTTAGCAGATTTTAATTCTTCTTCACTGTAGCGGTTTCCCGGTTGATTCAACAACCAGTGGTATTCAGCATTGTCCAATGAATCCCGGGCATTAGCAAGTTCTAGTTGGGCGTTGGCTGATACTACTGCCGCATTTTCATACAAATCTTCCAGAGCCCTGGTAGCAGTAACAAATTCCTGCTGAGACATAAAATAATTCTGGGGGAGGGATTCATAACTTAGTTCGGCTAGAAGCTGATCCGCCTTCACTTTATCCCCCAGGCTTATCATTACTTCTGATACTATTCCTGCCGTTTCCCAGTAGAGAATTGCACTCTGGTTAGCGCGTACTTCTCCAGTTTCATCAACCACCGCGCTGAGCTCTCCATAATTCACCTGGAAAGTTTGAAAGTTGCTACTACTGGCCTGGCTTTTTTGCCTGGCGCTTACAACGCCATAGGTCGCCCCTGCCAGGATTAATGCGCCAACAATAATAAATATTATGGTTCTCTTTTTCATTAGTATCTCCCTTCTTCAAACACCACTGATTTCTTTATCTCAGGTTTTACCCTGTAAGATATACGTACAATAACAAAATTCTGCATCATTTTAGCTTAAGAATCTGGAGATTTTCTGGAGGTCCTGTGATTGTAATGAGGAAGTTTCAGCCCTCAAGGGGGCTGTCAACAAATTTGTTAAGGAATCTCTAACAATAAAAAGCAGTCTTTGGTGGCCGGTGTGCCTGTTTACGGCTATCAGTCAGCTTGGTATAATGCCATCTTAGGTAAGGAGGGGTGCCAGAGTGGCCGATTGGGGCGGTCTCGAAAATCGTTGTGGCCTTATGGGTCACCGTGGGTTCGAATCCCACCCCCTCCGCTCCAACCCTATTGCTCTCTGAGGGAATAAAAAAACCTGACGGATTGAATCCATCAGGTTTTCTATTTTAAGAGACCGGAGTACTTCAGGAAAGCTAATCACCATTCCTTCTCATCCGCAAGATAAATCCCATAGCCAAGAACCCTACACCGATTATGAGAATGATAAAAGACTGCCAGGTGAGCGGGTTGAACATTGGACCCATTACTCTGACACTAGCATCAATTAATTCATGATACAACAAGGAGGTCTGGGGAATTCCTTCCGGTATACGCTCTGCGAACCATCCCCGCCATAGGGGTCGATATAAAATCGATGTGATCAGCGAGATCAATCCTCCCCCGATTAAGGGAATACCAAACCATTGACCCAGCCCTTCCATTGACCGAACGCCGATGAACAGGATCAATAATAACAAACCCACGGGTAATAGCAGCACGGTATCAAGCCGCCAGCGAATGTTCCGAATATTCCATTTTAATGTATAGACTCCCCCAATCTGTTCCCGCTGCTTCAACAAAGCCTGGGTGGCATTATATTCTGGAGGCATTGCTACAACCACCATTCCCAAAACATCATTATAAACTTCGATCTGTTCTGTATGAGGGAAAGTGGATAATTTACACAGCTCTGTGACCATCTTGCCCCGCGGCAGAGGTTCACCAGGAACGGTTTGCATTTCCTCCATTTGCAGATCTGTACAATCTGGTAGTGAATCGTAAAAAGCCACTACAGCTGCCTCGCCTTCCGGTCCAGACATCTTATCTTTTAGTGGGTCCATTTTCCAGCTGATGAAAGGCAGCTGATCATCCGTGTCCAACCAATTATAAAAACCGTTTATCGTAACCTCAATCCAGGACTTTATCAAATCGTCCGCCAATAGTGCGGTTTTTAGGTTTTTCCAGTTCTGTTCTTCCATCGAGTAGATCAAATTATAGAGGTTCAGCTCTCTCCCACCAGGAGTGTCTGTATCTTCAATCTTGGTAGAGATATCTTCCGCCTGTCTGTTGGTCATTATCTCCAGGGCTGCTGGCACAAGTTCCGAGTCCAAAACAACCCCGGTTGTTATCTCATTTACTTGCTCCTGGTTAAAGAGCACATCGCCAATATTGCTGGCCACTAGCGCTAATGGAAGCACGACTATCAACACACCAGCCAGGATAAAAGCGATGAATTTTAGAATAGCACTTAAAAGAGTTTTCATCAGTCATCCCTCATGAGTTCATCCCAGGGAAATTCCAGTAACGAAGACAGAACTAGATCTGGCTCTCCACCATCTTTATCAAACGGAAGCTGGATGGTGAGCTGATTGGGTACAGCGATACAAAATAAATCTGCTCTTTTGGCCGCCAGTACACCATTGGGAGAATCTTCCAAAACAAGCACTTTTTCTCGAGCAAGTCCCGTCTTCTTCAGACCTAAATTATAAAGCTCCGGGTTGGGTTTTGCTACCTCAACTTCATCTGCGCAGCTTGTATGACCAAAATACTCCATCAACCCGAGTCGCTTTAAATGCGAATGGACCCATTCCTGATCAGAGCTGGAGACAATACCCAACATAAGCCCAAGGGACTTGGCTTTGTTTATCAAATCTACCACTCCAGGAAGTGGCTTTTTCTGATGGACTAATTCTAATTCAGATTGTTTGACTTCATGAAGAATCTCTTTCCTTTTAGCCTCTTCTGGGAATTCATTTAGAAACACTTCTATCGGACCTAGATGGTCATTTGATTTCCCAAGGATCTCCGCCCATTCATCCAAAAGCAGTTTCCGTCCAAATTCCTCGAACTTTTCTTTCCAGGCAAGAAAGATTGGGGTTTCCGTATCCAGGATCAAGCCATCAAAATCAAATAAGATTCCTTGCAGTGGTGTTTGTAACATCATAATCGTGATTATACAGGATATCCTGAGTTCGCTAACCTTACAGTAGTATAATTAAGTAGTACTACAAAATTTTATGTCTGGATCAACAACATGATAAAACAACTCCAGCTGATCATCCGTTTATTGAAAGACAAAAGGGTTCATCCCTTGATCAAAGTGCTGCCCTTTTTATCCCTGTTGTATCTGATCTATCCCGATTTTGTGCCTGGCCCTTTTGATGACGCAGTCGTTATCGGGCTATTTTTGCAATTCTTTATGAGCCTAGTTCCGGACGATCTTGTTGAGGAACATCGATATGAACAAGAAGTCGAGGAACTCCATTCTGACGGAGAAGACTCTGTCATCGAAGGAGAGTTCTGGGAAGAATAAAGACCTTCTTAAAAAAGAAACTCCCCAAACGGGGAGTTTTTTGTTTTGTAGTTGAGGTTAGAAATAATCCTCTTCGTCATCCCCGTCGTCAAATTTAATTTCAAATTCAACGTCTTCCCGGGCTTGTCTGACCCATAATTGGATCATATCCCCATCCTCTGTTTCTTCCGGGTGGGCAGCAATGATGGTGATTTCTTCAATGAGCCCTGTCTCTGTGCGGTATTCCAGCACAATTGATTCGTTCTTCTTCCAAGCATTAGTGCATCGATCTACAAGTGAATAGCCGTCAAAGGCCCTCAGCTCCGTATAATATGTATCATACTGGCTTGGGCTTTCCGCTACTCCCTGGATCCACAATCCGTTTACTTCGCGAAATTCAGGTGTTGGTCCTTCTATAATGGTAATTTTTTCTGCCATGCATCTCCTGGATCACACCAATCCGTTCCTCTACTTAGGGCTATATTACCATAATTTTCTATCCGGTAAACCACCAACCATCTTACGAATTTTTCAGGCCAAATATTGTCACAGAAATGCGTTTTCTGCTTCTGAAGTATAATGGTTTAGTCTGCCTTGTGTGTTGATCCTGTTTTCTCTCAACCGGGAAAGCCGGAACTTATTGTTTTATTCATAGATCATAATATGAAGCCTTTTCAGATCCTGACTTTTTCTCCAAAAACCTCCTTTTTAAGGAAAATCCAAGGATTGCTATCTTCCAGCCCTGGTTTCCAACTAAAAAATATTCCCTCCCTCCCAGGAGATATACCGTCTGATATTGAGAAAGAGGATTGGATCGGTATTGTGGATCTGGATCTCCAGCCCGAGCCCCTGAACAAAATAATTAATAACATCCAGGATCATTATCATACTAAACAGTTTCTTCTGCTATCAAAAAAACTCCCTCCTCACCCACCCTCTTCAACACCAAATTTACACTTGATCGATATTGGTGCTCTTTCAAGTTCCCTGTTCCTTCCTCTCCTGACAGCTTTGGCTGACAAATCTGCTCTGATCACAGAAAAACTGCAGGTTGAAACGGATCTCAATAAACGGTTGAGTGAGCTGCTCCTGATCAGAAAAGCCAGCCTTCACTTAACAATGAATTTATCTCTAGATTCTGTGCTGGAATCTATTCTGGAGAGCGCCCTGGAATTAGTAATCGCTGACGACACCCACCTATTTTTTTATGAACATGGCATGATAACTTTTGCGGCAGCCCTTTTTGAAGGACAGCAGCAGGAAAGCCCTTTCATGAATCCTCGTCCTCATGGCATGACCTACCAGGTCGCCAGAGAAGGGAAAAAGATCGTGGCAGACAACGCGATGACCAACCCTATATTTGAGGACCGCCGCTGGGAAGGATCCATTATTGGCCTTCCTTTGAAAACAGGCAATACCGTTCTGGGCGTGATGAACGTAGCTTTAAAGAGGCCTCATATTTTTACGGAAAACGAGATTCAAGTATTGGAATTTTTAGCCGATCAGGCAGCGATAGCTATACATAACGCCAAACTTTATGAGCAGGCACAGCAAGAGATAGCCGACCGCAAAAAGGCCGAAGAAGCTATCAAACATATGGCCCACCATGATGCGCTAACCGGACTTCCAAATCGCCGTTTATTCAATGAAAGGATCTCCCTGGAAATCTCTCGCTCTCAAAGGAATAATCAAAAAATTGGTGTAATGTTATTCGATCTGGACCACTTGAAAAAGGTTAATGATTCCTTTGGTCATTCTGTGGGAGACCTGCTTCTTCAGGCTGTAGCCCAGAGATTGTTAGGGCTGCTTCGAAAAAGTGATACAGTGGCCCGAATGGGTGGAGATGAATTTTTATTGATCCTTCCTGAGATGAAGGATTCCAAAGATGCTATCTTAACAGCCGAACGGATACTGAGCGCATTAAGTACGCCTTTCCTGCTAGAAGGTAATCAAATCAATATCACTACCAGCATTGGTATAGTATTCTTTCCCGATGACGGGACAGATGTTGATGACTTAATTAAAAAAGCAGATATAGCCATGTACAAAGCCAAGGAAAAAGGCGGCAACATCTACCACTTTTATACTGAATAAAACAACGCTCATTCTATGTATCAACTCCTAATACTCATCCCTCTCACTGTTAACATCAATACATTTGATGAAGGCTGGCCTGATTTCTTGGAAGCAGCCGAGTTAATGGATGGCTTAATCCGGGAATCTGTCTCCCGGATTGACCGTGGAATTTTCGGACAAAATAGTATCCGTCGAATATACAGTTTTTTATTTCATGACAAATCCTCTCTTGAAAAAGCTCTCATTTCTCCTCCGGGAGAGAAGGCCGGAAAGATCATTCACGAAATAACGGGGGGAGAGGTGATACTCCTCAGCGGAACTTACCATGAGGATACCCTGGATCGGATTCAATCCTGGGAAGATACAGCCGAGGAATCATGAAAAGATCATCTACAGGATCGATATTGAAATGGTTTCTGATTCTCCTCATTTTAATATTCATTACTTCCCTTGTTTATGTCTATTTTCAATTTTGGAATGGATCCTCTTCCAGAAACAGACAGGTCATCACCTGGATCAGAAATCCTCAATCTCACCCTGAGTGGAAAATGTCTTCCAAAATTCGATGCGAGGAATCCTCTCCATTTTTATTTCCAACAGATGGTTATATCGGATATTTATGGGATGATTCTTTTCGACCTGGTCATCGACATCAAGGCATTGACATATTCACTGATCTAAAAACCGGAGAAGCTCCTGTTTATGCAGCATATGATGGTTATTTGACCAGATTATCCGATTGGAAATCCTCATTGATCTTGCGCATTCCCGAAGATCCTCTTTCCCCCCGGCGCCAGATCTGGATCTATTACACACATATGGCTGATTCAAAAGGCAACTCCTATATCGTTTTTGATTACCCTCCCGGAACGATTGATGTTTATGTTAAAGAAGGCACACTGCTTGGCTACCAGGGAAATTATTCCGGAAGTCCAGGAAATCCAACAGGAATACACCTTCATTTCTCAATAGTGAAGGATGATGGGCAGGGAAGTTTTTTGAATGAGTTGAAGATTCAAAACACGCTGGACCCATCACCTTATTTTGATTTGCCATTAAACGGGAAAGAGAATACTGATGAAATTCCCGTATGCCCCCACTAAAAATGCAAACTTATTTCAGGGAGGATTAGATCATGTCTGAAAAAGAATTTGTAGTGATCGAGATTATTGGACAGGTAGGTTTAATAAAACTTAACAGACCTGAATCATATAATGCTCTCAATCTCCAACTTCTATCCGAGTTAATGGAATCCCTGAAAGAATTGGATGAGAGGGATGAAATTGGTGCATTAGTAATCACTGGCAATGATAAATCGTTTGCTGCCGGCGCAGACATTTCCTCCATGGCTAAAGCAACAAAGGATGAAATAAGAAAGAGCAAATTCATCCCCACCTTTTCTCTCATAAGAGAAATCAAAAAACCAATCATAGCCGCTGTTTCAGGATACTGTTTGGGAGGAGGTTTGGAATTGGCCATGTCCTGCGATATGATCATCTCTTCCACAAAATCAAAATTTGGCCAACCTGAAATCAACCTTGGAATTATTCCAGGAGCTGGAGGAACACAGCGACTAACGAGATCTGTTGGAAAAGTCATCGCAATGGAGATGATCCTTAATAATAGAACACTTAAGGCTGATGAAGCGCTTTCGATGGGATTGATCAATGCTGTGTATCCAGTAGAAGATTACCTGGAAAAAAGCATATCCTTAGCACAGGAGATTGCATCTAGAGCTCCATTGGCAATCCAAGCTGCTAAACAAGCCATTAACCAAGTTGATGAACTATCATTAACAAATGGATTGAATGAAGAAAGAGATTTGTTCTATCACCTTTTTTCTACCCAGGATCAAAAAGAAGGTATGAGTGCTTTTCTTGAAAAAAGAAAACCTGATTGGAAAGGGAGTTGACTTTGACCATATACATTATCCCCATTATGTATTAATAGTTATTTATAGTAATCTTAGTAGGGCTTGTGGATATGTGGAAAATGAGTTTAGATAAGAAAAAATGATTTGATAAACAGAATATATAGAGGATAGCAGCAGAGCACTACCCAAATATGGGGATTAACTACCTTAGCAATGAGAGAGATATTACCAACAGGTTGATGGGGATAGTATTGAATAGAATAGTGATTTATTGGAAAACATTTATTTAATCCAGAAGATTAGGAAAAGGTGTTTATAAGAGGTCTATTTTTCCGCGAATAATTAACTATAAAAGGGGTAGTTATCCCCAAAAGGGACTAGTTATCCACACAAAGAGTGTACTTATCCACAGATAATGGTTCCGAGTTAACAGATTATTAAGACAAAAAACCCTTTAAAAAGAAGGGTTTTTTGTTGAAATAATAGGTATAAATGGGATTTAATCAGGGGAAATAACAGTTCCATCGGGGATGAGTACACTTTTAGCAATCACCACGATACCATCTCTGATAAACCAATATTTTTCATCTTTCTCGGTTCCTGGAGGGAAAGATTTAATGATGACATTGGATCCAATTCGGGCATTTTTATCAATAATTGCGCCATCGATGAAAGTATTTTCTCCAACGCCCAGAGGTACGGGTATTTTTTCTCCCCGGGTTTCATCGTAATAGTCGGCACCCATAATAATGGTATTCTTCACTACTGCCCCATCCTGAATCTGGCTTCTAAGGCCAATGACAGAATGAGAGATATCTGCTCTGCCAATATTACAGCCATCTGATAGTGAGACATCTTCCAGTTTGGCGCCGGTAATAAGAGAACCGGGGAGGAAGCGGGCATGAGTGTAAATTGGGTGATTGGGATCATAAAAATTGAAGGGAGGGGAGGGCTTGGTCAGATTCAGGTTGGCGTTGTAGAAAGAACGGATGGTTCCTATATCTTCCCAATATCCATCGAAATCATACCCAACAACTTTGTGAGATTTGATGGCGTGAGGGATGACTTCTTTTCCAAAATCATCCACGTCAAGATCCTTAAGAATCATATCCAAGACGGAAGTTTTAAATAGGTAGATTCCCATGGATCCTAGAAGAGGACGATCCGGATCATCTCTGCTTATGAAGGATTTTTGGACAGACGGATCTTTTGGTTTTTCAACGAAATCGGTGACGATCTGATCCTCTCCTCTTTTAAGAATGCCCAGGCGGGGAGCGTCTTCAATGGCTACCGGTTGGAGGGCGATTGAAATATCACCGCCGTTTTCCCACATATGTCGGGCCATTTGCCCGTAATCCATCCTGTAAAGATGGTCTCCTGCCAGGATTAAGGTATACTCAGCGCCTGTGCTGTGGATCTCAAACAGCTGCTGCCGGACGGCATCTGCTGTCCCCTGGTACCAGGTATCGTTGATATTGGTTTGCTCTGCGGCCCAGATTTGGACCCAGCCTCGATGAAAAGGATCAAAGTTATATGTCCTGGTGATATGGCGGTGAAGGGAGACAGAATTGAACTGGGTAAGGAGAGCGATCCGGTCGATATTTGAGTTGATGCAGTTGCTAATAGGAATGTCGATCAGCCGATACTTCCCTCCGATCGGGACGGCCGGCTTTGCCCTAACTTTTGTAAGTGGAAAAAGACGGGTTCCCTGTCCTCCGCCCATGATCACGGCCAGGATATCTTTTGTTGTTGGCACTTTGTTCTCCTTCTTGTTGGCTGGTCTGTATAGATTATAACCTTTCTATGAGGGATAAATTGGCACACGAAAAAAAATTACTGACAGGTATAATGTCAAGTATCTGACTAAGAAAAAAGGACTTGAACTTATGAAAAATGACAAAAGAAGGTTAGGTAATTCAGATTTGAATCTTTCCAGAATTGGTTTCGGAGCCTGGGCAATTGGCGGTGAATGGGAGTGGGGTTGGGGCAGCCAGGATGATCAAAAATCGATCAAAACTATCCATAAAGCCCTGGAGATGGGAATCAACTGGATCGACACTGCCGCCATTTATGGACTGGGCCGCTCCGAAAGAGTTGTCGGTGAGGCACTCAAACAAACTTCCTATAAACCATATATCTTTACAAAGTGTGGACTTGTCTGGGACGAACACAAGAAAGTCGGGAATGCATTACACAGGGAGTCGGTATTAAATGAGATTGAAGCCAGTTTGAAGAGGCTGGATGTTGAAATAATAGATCTATATCAAATACATTGGCCAAACCCAGAGGGGGAGATTGAAGAAGCTTTTGAGGTTATGGCAGAGATCCAAAAAACAGGAAAGATTCGCTACCTGGGCGTGTCTAATTTCTCCGTAGCGCAAATGAGCAGAGTTCAAAAAATTGCTGAAATTACTTCGCTCCAGCCACCCTACTCCCTCCTATTTCCAGAAGTTGAACAGGAGATCTTGCCCTATTGTCTGGAGCAGGAAATTGGCGTGATTAATTACTCACCCATGGCCTCGGGACTATTATCCGGCAAAATGGACAGGGAAAGGATCAAGAATTTACCGGACGATGATTGGAGGAAGAGGAACGACAACTATAGGGAACCTCGCCTGACACGCAATTTGGCCTTGGTAGGGATACTAAAAGATATTGGAAAGCGACATGGCGTAACTGCCGGCGAAGTAGCAATAGCCTGGACCTTATTGAATCCCGCAGTGACCAGCGCAATTGTTGGTTTGAGGAGCTCGGATCAGGTGGATGGCGTGATCCATGCCGGGGATATTATCCTTACGGAGCAAGATATTCAGGAGATAGAAACTTTTCTAAAATAGAGAATTAATCTGTTCAAACTGCTAAAGAACCAAAAAACCGATCCTATTCATTGGGATCGGTTTTTCTTATCTGTGCCGAAGGTGGGAATCGAACCCACAATCCTCAAGGGAACGCGAGTTTGAGTCGCGCGCGTCTGCCAGTTCCGCCACTTCGGCTTGTCGTGAATTAGTATACCAAAAGAATAACTAGGGTCAAGACGACCAAAAAATCCAAAAAGAAAAAAGATTAAAAATTAAAGCTGCTGAACGCGAACTATTTCCAAAGGAACCCCCTTGTTTGGTTGAATAAATCAGGTAAAATAATATCTGATACAATGATACAATTCCTGAATAAGGACAGAGAGAAAAGAAATGGAAATTGAAATAGAATTTCAAAGCGGCATCCCTTTATATGAACAGATCGCCCACCAAATACTGGACCTGATAGAAAGCGGTACTTTAAGCCCAGGAGATCAGCTGCCTACTACCAGGGAACTGGCAGTCAAGCTAAAAATTAATTTCAACACGGTAGCCCGGGCATATCGGATGCTGGATCAGGGAGAGATCATTTCCACCCAGCACGGAAGAGGAACATTTATCCTGGAGCAAAAAGGGAACAAAGGCTTAAGGAAGCAAAAGGCAGAGAATATCGAGGATCTGACCAAGTTCTATATAAGGAAAGCCACCTACCTGGGATTTAATCCAGAGGAAATCAGGAACTGTTTTGAAAGTATGGTCGAGAGAAATGACGATAAAAAAACCAAAGGCTAAGGGAGGATGTTTCACGTGAAACATATAAATTTATGACCATTATAGGAATGATTCTAAGAATACTTAATGCAGGGTTAATGATTGGAATTCCAGTAGCTGCCGCGCTCCTGATCTACAAACGAGGAAAAAGTGGATTTCGTCCGATCTGGATTGGGGCGGCGGTTTTCATTCTGTCCCAGGTTGGGCATATTCCTTTTAACCAGTTCTTGATGGTTCCTGGGTTGAAGGCTTTGGGTGTGGATGTCGCTGCTCAGGGAGGAATTTCGCTCTGGGTGCTGGGTGTCGCCGCCGGATTGTCGGCCGGGGTTTTTGAAGAGGTTGCTCGATATTTAGCCTTGAAATTCTGGTTGAAAAAGGACACCCATACTCTCCTTCCTCTAAAATACGGGATCGGTCACGGGGGAGTTGAAGCGTTGTTGTTGGGGTTGTTGGCGCTATTTGCTCTGATCCAAGTAGTGGTGTTGAGTGGGGATAGCTTGGAGGCTCTGGTCCCGCCCGAGCAGATTGAGTTGGCCCTTTCCCAGATTGAGACCTACTGGGCTGTGCCCTGGTATCATTCCCTTCTGGGTGCGGCGGAAAGAATCTCGGCTATGGCTTTTCATATAGGGGCTTCCATCCTGGTATATAAAAGCGTCCGAACAAAAAATCTTCTATATTTGATAATAGCTGTTTTAGGGCATGCGGTATTGGATGCTGTTGCAGTTGTCGGTGTTAGGCAGCTGGATTTTCTTTTGTTGGAGGGCATTCTATTCATCTTTGCTGCGGGGTGGTTGTATTGGGCCTGGAGGATCCGGGAAATTGATCCAGAAGATGATCTGGATCTGCCCGCGCCAGGCCAAGTGCAAATATCAGCCGCTCAAGTTTCAACAGAACAAATAGAAGAGAGTCGATATGATTAATAATGGTCCAATCATAGTCACAGAAAAGCTAACCAAAAGTTTTGGTGAGATTGTCGCTGTAAACCAGCTAACTTTATCAGTCAAGCGGGGTGAAGTATTTGGATTGTTAGGTCCCAATGGTGCTGGGAAAACTACCACGGTCAGAATGTTAGCCGCATTGCTAATTCCTTCTGGTGGATCGGCCCGGGTAGCTGGTTTTCAAGTAGGACAAGATGATCAGGATATCCGACGTAAGATCGGACTTTTGCCGGAATCTCCGGGCTTATATGACTCCCTCTCGGCGGAGCAGAACCTGGCGTTTTTTGGATCCATGTATGGTGTCGAGAATACCGCTGAGCAAATCCAGAAGTATTTGGAGTTGCTGGGTTTATGGAACAGGCGTTATGAGCCAGTGGGAACTTTTTCAAAAGGTATGCGCCAAAAATTGGCCATCGCTCGGGCCTTGCTTCATGAGCCGGATGTTCTCTTTCTGGATGAACCCACCAGTGGTCTGGATCCCCAGGCATCTCGGCTGGTTAGGGAGTTCATCGAGGATCTGAAGGGGGAAGGGCGCACTATCATTCTAACCACCCACAACCTGGAAGAAGCTGACCGTTTATGTGATCGGGTTGCTGTAATTTCAGGGCATCTTCTTGCCTTAGACGCTCCAGGAGAATTAAGAAGGAAGATTTTTGGTAGAAAAGTGGTCTTTCATTTACAGGAAGCCAACCAGGCGTTGGTTGAGGCCCTGGAAAAATTTCCATTTGTGAGCGATGTGCAGGTAGTGGACAATAAGATCCTGGCAGCTGTGGAAAATCCTGAAGAGCAGAATCCTCTCCTGGTCCGCGCCCTTGTGGAAGGTGGGGCGGAACTGCAATTTGTGGGAGAGCTCAAGCGACGCCTGGAAGATGTTTACCTGGAATTGATGGGAGCCAATAAGGATAATAATCATGGAGAGAATTAAAGCAATAATTATTAAGGAGTGGCGGGAAGTATTCAAGAATAAATTTGTGCTTTTTACAGTTTCTTTTCTTCCACTGATGATCACAGCATTGCCTCTTGTTATCCTGTATTTTGCCGGATCTTCAGAAGGTTTTTCTGGAATTTCTACGGCGGATCTTCCTCCTCAGTTTGAACCACTTTGCGGAGATTTGGGCGGTAGCGATTGTATGCTGTATTATATTGTGACCCAATTCATATTGTTGTTTATGATGGTGCCAGTTATTGTCCCAATGACCATCGCCTCTTACAGTATTGTTGGTGAGAAAACCACCCGGACTTTAGAGCCGTTATTAGCGACCCCGGTAACTACGGTCGAGATCCTGATCGGTAAGGGTTTGGCAGGAGTGATCCCAGCTGTGTTGACGACCTGGATAGGGTACCTGATCTACGCGGCTGGAGCTTATCTGATGGTTTCAAATTCGGCGGTGGTAAGCAAGTTGTTTGACCCGTTGTGGATGATCGCTATTTTTCTAGTAGGGCCACTCCTTTCTCTTATGGGAGTCAGTATCTCTGTGATGATCTCTTCCAGGGTAAATGATCCACGAGTGGCGGAACAGATTTCAGGAATCTTCGTGCTTCCTGTGGTAGGTTTATTTATAGGACAGATGACCGGGTTGATCCTGGTCAACGAAACGTTCATTCTGTGGATGGCAGCGGCGTTACTTGTGCTGGACACCATCTTGTTTTATTTTGCAGTCCAGATCTTTCAAAGAGAAACTATCCTTTCGCGTTGGAAATAGAAATATGAAAATGAAAAAATGGTTGAAAACAGTATTGGTCGTTGTGGTCCTGCTATTTCCAGTGACAGCCTTTGCTTCTCAGGACGCAACACGATTACAGTTGGGTTTGATAAGGAATTTTGGATATGGAGGACTGGGAAAGATCCAGGGAAATTTCACGTTAAAGATTTCAAATCCACCAGTTGGATTGAAAGAAGTGCGATTTTATATCGATGGGAATTTGTTGGAAACAGTGGATACCGAACCTTTCAATTATAAGTTCCATACCAGCGCTTTTGACGATGGCGAACGGGAGATGTACGCCGAAGGAACACTAGCTGATGGCACGATCCTGGAATCCAACCACATATCCAAAGTCTTTTTATCTTCGGATCAGGCCTGGGGTGAAACCCGACAGCTCATTACTCCCATCTTAATTGGAACAGCGGTGCTGACTTTGCTTGGAGTTGGCGTGCCGATGTTGGCGAGTAAGAAAAAGAGTTTCGTATTTGGAAAATATGGCCCAGCGGGAGGAGTTGTTTGTCCTCGCTGTGAGCTGCCTTTTTCCCGTTCCGTTTTTTCTCCAAACCTGCTTGCTGGAAAATTGGTCCGGTGTCCCCACTGTGGGAAAGTTAGTATCCTGCCACGAGCTTCTAGTACTAGTTTGCAGGAGGCTGAATCCCGCTATACCAGGAAAGATGAGCCAGGGATGATCCATCACGGTAAAGAGGATCTGCAAAAACAGCTCGAGGATTCCAGGTTTGAAGAATAAGTTTTCTGGCTTTCTAAACTATTAGGTAAAAAGGGCTTGCTTGGACTATAATTAATCCCGCTGTATTATATTCATGAGCCCTGAAACATACCATGTTTAATTCTCTAACAGCTTCTATAACAGAACCGGATGTCCGTAAAAAGATCCAGAAGATCGCCCAGCTTGTGGAGATTAGTGCCATTCTAAATTCCACTTTAAAGCCGGAACTGCTGCTTCAGAATATCCTTGAGTCAGCGGCTGATTTGCTGGATTGTTGTGTGATTTCGATTCTGTTGTACGATGAAAGAGAAAAAAAACTTAGGTTTGCGGCAACCTCGAGTGTGAATATTGACCAGTTGGAACAGATCCCTGTTCCCTTGGATAACAGCCTGGCCGGAACAATCTATACCGAAAACCGACACCTGGTAATTAACAATACAAAGGATGATCCCCGCCATTATGACGAGGTGGGCGATGAGGTCGGTCTCCAAGTTGATTCCTTGTTAGGCGTTCCGATGCGCATCAAAGACAGGGTGACTGGCGTGATCGAAGCCCTCAATAAAGAAGAAGGGGACTTCACAGATTTTGATGTGTCGCTTCTGCTTGTTGTGGCATCTCAGGCTGCAATTTCTATGCACAACGCCCAATTGATCCAGGCGCTGCAAAAGGCAAATATCGAGTTGAGTCAGGCCGACAAGTTAAAGCGTGACTTAATGGCTGTTGCTTCTCATGAATTACGGACACCGCTTGGAAATATTCTGGGATATGCCACGTTGTTACACGAAGATGCCATTGAAGAAAACAAACCATTGGCTTCCTCGATCCTGAAAGCTTCATCAAAATTGCGAGCAGTATTGGACGATATCGCCAATATGAATTTACTATATACTGGTGAAGCAGATCTGGATTTTGCTGATAGTACGCTTCAACAGGTGATTGAATACGCCAAGGAAGAGGTAAATGCAACAGTGAATAAAGAAGACAACACTGTGATATATGAAATTCCGGATGAGCCGATTCCCCTAAAGATCGATTTGCCCAAGATGAGTGTGGTATTTGTAAATTTGTTACTTAATGCCATTCGCTTCACTCCCGTTGATGGAGAAATTATTCTTCGTGTGTCGGACCGCAAAGAGGAAGTAATGGTTTCAATTGAGGATACTGGCCGGGGCATTGCGAAGGATAGCCTGGAAAAGATCTTCGAAGTTTTTTACCAGGAAGATGATCATATGACCAGGCGATATGGAGGGTTGGGTTTAGGTCTTTCTATTGCGCGGGAACTAGTAAATCTGCATGGGGGAAGGATCTGGGCAGAAAGCGAAGGGCTTGGTAAAGGAGCCACGTTGCAGGTTGTGTTGCCCAAACCAACAGTGTAATTTCTGATAAATCTCATCCGCTTGAAGCGGAGTCTCCCATCACTAAAGATTCACATAACTCCAGGAAGCTATCAAATGCCGCCAGGCGAACGAGGTAATCCTTCCCGGCATATCCCAAAGTTGTTAGTGCTTTTATCCATGGTAGCTGTAAATCAGTATGGTCTGGAAGGGTTGAGATGATTTTGGTCCAGGTCACAAGCAGTGGCCATAAAGCGTCAACTGGTTTAGAATTTTTCACGGTATCGAAGAAAGCATTTTTAAAATAGATCTCTCGTTCCGCGAGCAAGGGGAGAGAAGTAGATTCCGCCTTCAGAATAGCAATCGATTTTTCCCAAGCAGCGATCCATCCTAATATTATTTCTTCTGACACAGTGATTCCTCCCAGCAAATGCTGAAAGGCTATGTTCAACCCTGGGGCGTTAACAGCAGCAGCTCGTTCGGCGAAGGATAACCCCAGACGGCGGGTAGCCAGTGGTGGCCCGGTCATAATTGCTACTGCGTTGATGGCCGCTCCTAGGGCATCTAAAAAGGCAGGTATTTCAGCAGTTAATTCCAAAGGGGGAGAGATCTGTCGATCCATCCAGAACTGGCGGGCAATTTCAAGAAGAGGCTTGCTTCTGGCTTGTGAGTTTTCCGGAAAACCAAAATTGCTGCGAACACCAGCTTGCGTATAGTCTAGTAAGTGGCGGGGGTCATACAGAGGTACTGCATCCCTTAAGGTTGGGCCCAACCAGGGATCCAGGCGCAGCTCTCGTGGAGTCCGGTAGATCAATTCATCGTGGTGCTCAATATCAAAATGTATCTCTGGGGTAATCCTAATGATCTGATGTTCATTCAGTGGAGGGGCGTTGTGGATAAAAACCAGATCGATATCCCCTGCTCCGCCGATCAATGGAGAACCATAAAGCAAAGATCCGCGCAAATAGGCCGCCAGTATTGAGCGGTTTCTTTTTGTTTCTTTATCGACCAGTACTTGGGCGTGTTTTCGAAGTATTTCAGGAGTGAAACGCATTCAACAGCTATCCTTCCTTGGACTCAGGATTTATGAAAAAACTGAGTCTGGTATGGACCAACTTTTAAGGTTTGGCGGATCCGGTTTTCAACCCAGTCTAAATCTCCTTCGTTAGCAACATAATTGAGCTTGTTAGTATTTATCTTTAACACTGGCGCGCCGCTGTGTTCTCCGCTGTAAAATTCATCATAGGCGTTATTTAAGTTTTCAATATAACCCTGGTCCATATTCCTTTCATATACCCTGTCTCGGTGGGCTATCCGTTCCATCAAAATACCGGTTTCGGCTTGCAGGTATACGATCAGATCGGGCAGGGTTAATTTTTCAGCCAGAGCGTTATGCACACTGAAATATGTATCTAATTCATCTCCGTCCAGATTTAAGCGGGCGAAGAGAGCATCTTTTTCAAAAGTGTAATCTGCAATCAGGCTATTATTCGACTCAAAGGCCTTTGAAACTCCCTGCTGCTGATGGTATCGGCTCAATAAAAAGAAGATCTGGGTTTGAAAAGCGTACGCGTCCCGATCGGCGTAAAAATCAGCCAGGAAAGGGTTCTCTTCGAATACTTCAAGCAGTAAATCAGCCTGGAAGCGGGACGATAATAATCGAGATAAAGTGGTTTTTCCAACACCAATCGCGCCTTCAATTGCTATATACATAGGGCTGGTTTATTCCTTTGATCACACCTGTATTTACGGGGAAGATGTTTATTGAAAAACCTGAAATTTGCAGCCAAATCATGTAAATGTAACCACTTATTGACAAAGGCTTAAGATTAACGCTACACTGCATAATAAGACCTATCAATTATATCGTATAAGGAGGGAAATATGGTGGGCCTGAACCGTGTTCAATTAATTGGTCATCTCGGAAGGGATCCCGAACTGAAAGACACGCCGAATGGAAAAAAAGTTTGTACTTTCAGCGTGGCAGTCAATCGCCGTAAGTGGGACAAGGAAGGGGAATCACAACAGGTAGCCGATTGGTTTAATATCGAAACCTGGGAAAGATTGGCAGAGATTTGCAGTGAGTATCTCCATAAAGGAAGTCTGGTTTTCCTGGAGGGACGACTTCAAATTGACTCGTATGAGGAAAATGGCAGTACCCGGTATTACACAAAGGTAGTCAGTTCCCAGATGCAAATGCTGGAACCTAAAAACACTGGGCCAAAATAAACACTTAGATCCATATATAACTAGTCGACAATACACCCGGGCATGGCTTGTCCGGGTGTTTTGTTTGCATGGCTATCAACCAGTGGATTTTTAGAGCGAGCGGTTATAATTTCAATATCTACCAGGTCTTCGCCATATCAAGAAAGAATTTGAAAAAGGAAACTGACCTATGAATTCCCCCCAGAAGAAAAAAACAACTCTTATCATATCAGGAATGATCCTTTTGATGGGGTTGATCAGTTTGTCTTGCAATCTCCCCGCGGTTTTAGAGGAGAAGTTTTACGGTTTAGGGAAAACATCAGATCCCACACCAATACCGACTAGTACACCGCAGCCATTACCACCAACGATTGTTGAATCAGATCCTCCTGTGGGGTCAACCGTTCCTCACGAGGGAGATATCATTCTTTATTTTAATCAACCCATGGACAAGGATTCTGTCGTTAATGCTTTGTCATATCGTCCGGGAGTTGAAACAACATATTCTTGGCTGGATCCAGCGACCTTGAGTATCCAGCTAGAGCAGAAATTAGAACCCAATACAAAGCTAGTAATTAGCCTCGATACTACTGCCAAGGCAACCAATGAGTTGACACTGACTATGATTGCCGATCTGGAATTTTACACACCTGATTGGCTTAAAGCAGTCACTCTTCTACCAGCTCCAGGGGGGATAGAAATTGACCCTGAATCTGCCATAGTAGTTGCTTTTAACCAGCCAGTAGTACCAATGGGAGATTTCCGACGCGATGAACCAACGGCCTTGACCCTCAATCCATCTGTACCCGGGAAAGGATCCTGGATCAATACTAGCACCTATCAATTTTCTCCCGATCCGGGCCTTGCTGGAGGCATTACTTACCAGATATCACTTTCAAGAGAATTAGCCAGCCTGGCTGGTGCGGAACTGGATCCAGAAAGCCCTCAAACCTGGACGTTTTCTACAGCTTATCCACAAATGTTATCCTGGGAGCCCTTCCAGGGAGAAACTGGAGTCCCGCTGGATGCGGTGATCCAAATGAAATTTAATCAGGCAATGAATCCTGATAGCGTTGTTGATAATTTCTCTCTGATTGACGGCAGTGGCCGGAAGATAACAGGGGAGATGGAATGGGATGAGGAGATACGAGATTTTGTATTTGTCCCCGACCAGATTTTTTCAAGAGCTACATCATATGCCGGTATCCTCCCGGGAGAAGTGCTATCTGCGGGGGGTACCCCACTTCAGTCGGATACAACGAATGAATTCCAGACCACCGGCGAATTTCAATATCTAGGAACTCCTGGGGGACAGTACTACACCACCTCAATTTATGAAGGTGTTACTTTGTATTTTAACAACACGGTGGATTTGGACACCGTAGACGATAACATCAAGATCATTCCTGAAATTACTAATTTTAGGCCCTCAATCGGGGAATCAGGGAATGTGCTAAACCTGTACGGGGACTTCGAGCCGCTCACCAACTACAAACTAATTATCAGGGAATCCCTGGCGGACGAATGGGGAAGTATATTGGGCAATGTCCGGGAAGTAAACATTACTACTGAACCGCTACCGCCTAACTTGACAATTACCCAGGGCAACAGCATCCTTTTCCTAACGGGAACTGAAAATGCAATCCCGGCCTCGGGTACAAATCTACATCAATTATCTGTCAACGTGGGTACGCTGCCATTGGACATTCTCCCAGACTTATTTGGCTATGGTCTTTACGACACCCTGGATGATTATTACCCGGTCGATGCTCAGCTATGGATCCACGAAGTCAGAGTAGCGGGGGATGATAAATATACCGTCAACCTTCCGTTGAACCAATCGGGGAATGCCCTGGCACCAGGCTTATATCGGTACCAGGTCTATTCTCAGGACCTACCGTATAACCCGTCACCTTATTTGCTGGCGGTCAGCAATATTCATTTAACTATGAAAACCAGTCCGGAAAATCTCTTGATCTGGGCGGTTGATCTGCGGTCTGGAGAAGTTGTATCAGGCGCCGAAGTTAAGGTCTACAATGCTGGCGGGGAGGTGTTTTTCTCAGGAACTACGGATCATGATGGTATTTTCCAGGCAGATTTTTCGACCCCTCTTGATCTTTATAATAACATTTTCTATGCCATCACCGGTGAAGCTGGACGGGAAGACTTTGGTATTTCGGCAAGCAACTGGGGCTTTGGATCAGAACCGTATGAATTTGGACTGCGATCTGATTATGGAGCACCAAAATCACAGACCTATATTTATACAGATCGACCTATTTACCAGCCAGGTCAAACTGTCTATTATCGGTTGATCCATCGCGACCGTGATGGTGCTGGGTATGTTCTACCAGAACAGAAATCCATTCCCTTGACGATCCACCTGCATGGAAAAGAGGAAAATACTATCAATCTATCTTTATCTGATTATGGAACTGCCCAGGGAGAGATCCTGCTTTCATCACAGGCGGAACCGGGATACTATCGTCTGGAGACTGAAACTGGAATGGTGTATTTCCAAGTTGCGAACTATAGGAAACCAGAGATCGAACTGGATCTTACTATGAACCAGGAAGAAACCCTGGTTGGTGAAGAAATTAAAGCAGAATTGGAAGCGCGATATTATTTTGACTCACCAGCCAGCGATGTCAAATTGGCCTGGACGTTGAGAGCAGAACCAACCAGCTTCAGAATACCAGGCTACCAGGTAGGAGTATTGGGAAATAATTGGTTTGTATATTCAGGCACGTATTATCCATCTATCTGGGGAACCCGAATAGATTCTGGAGAAGGTCAAACTAACGCTCACGGTGAATGGGATATTCAGCAAAGACTGACCAATATTGATATCTATGATAGAGAAGTCACACTGCCGGCAACCTATTCCCTTGAAGTAACTGCCCAGGATGAAACCGGATTCCAGGTTACTAACAGATCGGCGATCCTGGTCCACCCCAGCGATTTTTATATCGGTGTTAAACCCTCTGCTTGGGTAACCGTTGCTGATCAACCGGTAGATTTTGAGATTCTGGCAGTGGATTGGGAGGGAGAACCAGATGGGATCAAAGCCCTTTCCGCTGAATTATATAAAGTTATCTGGCAGTATGAAATTGGTGAGATTGGGGAAATAGACTATGTCCGTGAAAAAGAGTTGGTTGCTGAACAGAGTTTCAGCACGAATCAGGGCGGGGAAGCTGAATTAACCTTTTCCCCACCGGAACCAGGAACATACCAACTGGATATTTTTGGCGATGGAGCTCGGACTGAAGTTACTCTCTGGGTTGGCGGTCCAGGCACATCTACCTGGCCTACTCAGACAAACCAAAAGATAACCCTGATTGCAGACCAGGACACTTACAAACCTGGCGACGAAGCGACGGTCTTTATCCCAAATCCCTTCTCAGAAGGTGCTCAGGCACTGGTGACCGTCGAAAGACATAAAGTGATTTCGTATGAGACCTTTTCGATCTATTCTTCAGGCCAGGAAGTCACAATTCCGCTTAGTGATGAAGATGCACCTAATGTCTACCTGGCAGTTACGTTGATAGGCGAGGATTCTGATGGAGTAAGCAACTTCCGTCAAGGGTATATCAACCTGCTGGTAGAACCAGCCAATCAGCTGCTTCAGGTAGAAGTGATTGGTGAACCAGAGCGACTTGGCCCTGGAGAGGATGTTCAATTTACTCTTCGGGTTACGGACCCGGACGGAGAACCGATGGTAGGGGAATTCTCATTGGCAGTGGTTGATAAGGCTGTCCTGGCACTAACAGAATCCAATTCTCCCCAAATCGATGAGGCTTTTTATGGTATTCAGCCCATTGCGGTTCGAATGGGTCTCCCTTT
>Ga0180430_10000737_pt1 | contig 34646 bp, 46 predicted proteins | sample SS_ome_9_FD_132999 | JGI IMG/M metagenome (GOLD analysis project Ga0180430, IMG submission 132999) | Hypersaline lake sediment archaeal communities from the Salton Sea, California, USA - SS_1_S_2 metaG | ecosystem: Environmental > Aquatic > Non-marine Saline and Alkaline > Hypersaline >... | reverse complement strand
CCCTCGACGGCACACGCGCATCCGGTCGTCCCGCTGCCGCGTCGATAGCCTTCGACACGTCCAGCGACTTCGGAAACCCCGACCCATAGTGCCACGCGAGCATGTCCCGCACCTCGAACCCGGCGAGCCGCAGCGCCATCGACATCAGGTCAACCGTGCGCGTCCCGGCGAATGCCAGAACATGCCCGCCCGGCTTGAGCACGCGCAGGCATTCGCGCCACACCTCGGGACCGGGCACCCACGCGTCCCACTCTCTGCCCATGAATCCGCCGCCGCTTGCGTCGTGCCGCTCGCCATCGAGCCACGCACGCAGGCAGGCCGCGACGTTCTCGGGCGACGTGTTGCCCAGCCCATAGGGCGGGTCCGTCACGACCGCATGCACGCTCGCGTCCGGCAACCGCGCCAACTCGTCGAGGCAGTCGCCGCGAAGGATCTTAAAGCTCATCTCATCTCTCATCGCAGACGCCCGCGGACTAAAACAAAGACAGTTGGGCGCGCTGCGCTGCGTCTGCGTCCTCCGCGACGCGACGAATCACCGCGATCGCTGTCGACCTGAACGTCCACGGATAGCGCGCTTTATGATGTTTGCCTTTGCCGTTCGACTTGCGCGTTAACTCCGTCCGCGGACGCACGCCGTGTCGGGCGATCCACGCGTCGCGCACTGCGTGTCCGCACTGCGTAACGAACGCGTGTGCGTCGTCTGAGCCGACCACCTCGTATCCCAGTTCAACGCAGAGCGCTGGAACGCTAAACGTCTCGGGTGCGCTGTCCGCGTACGGTATGACGCGTCGCGACGTCACAACTCGAGCCCTAGCTGTAGGTCGTTCTGTTCCGCGTCCGCGTGCGCGTCGTCGCGAAACTCCGCGGGAAGCGCGCGCAGCGTCTCGTGTGCGATGTCGGACAGCGCGCGCAGCGCAGTCGCCGCGTCGTCTCCGTCGTTGCCCTCCGCGACGATGATGCGCGCGACGCTGTCGCTATCATCGCTGACGAGCTCTCCGTCGAGCTCGACTTTCCAGCCGCGCGAGCCGTGAACGGTCGCGACGAACAGGCCGGCGACGTAGAACGTCTCGTCGTTGTTGTTGCGCCACGTCATCGCGAGCGCTGCGCGTCGAGTCGGGCGCTGATGTCATCGTTGCCGCTCGCCTCCGGTGTGACGACCGGCGCGACGCGACGCGCGCCGCCGCTTGGCGTCTCGCTCGTCTCATGTGCGAGCACTTCCGACAAGTCTGCGCGCAGCGGAACGTCGCGCGTCAGCAGTCGACGAAGCGCGGTTTTGCTGCACATCGCCTCCGCGTGCGAGTGCCACGGCCCGAACGTCTTTCGCTTCTTTCCTGTCGTCAACGCGTGCTCGCGAGCGTCTGCGAGCTCCCAGCGCGCGAGCACGCGGACGATTCGATCGCCGTTCGCGAGCGTTGCAACTGCGTACGCCGCGCGAATGTGCGACGGCAACTTGTCGCCCTCGTCGAGCGGCGGTCCGTCCGCGTCGATGTTCCTCTGGTGGATGATGCTGTGCTCGGTGCCGGTCTGCCACTCGAAGCGGTCGCCGTGATAGACGACGTCAGCGTAGACCGAGACGATGTCCGGGTCGCGCAGCGCGAGTTTGCGCAATCCCTTGTATCCGAGCCACAAGCCGATGACGTTCGCGCGCCGGTGCTTGTCCCACACTGGAACAAGATAGCCCTCGCCCATCGCCGGATCGACCGACAGCCCGACCGAGACAGCCTTGACGATAGACGCCGCGAACGATTCCGGGTTGTTCGCGCTCGCGTCCATCAACTGCGGCGACGCAGCGACCGCGAGCGTCGCGGCTTCGATAAACTTCCGTCGCAGCGCGTCGTCGCTGACGACCTCGCCCATGCGTTCTGCGACGACGTGCTCGACGAACCGCGTCAACGGGTCGTCGCTCTGCTGTCGCTGCTCGACGACCTCGCCCGTCGTCGGATGAATCAACTCGGTCTGCTCGCTCATCACTTCTCCCGCTTGCGTGTGACGCGCAGAGTGCGCGCCGCCTGTCCGACATACCGACACGCTTCGTACGCGTCTGGGTGTTCGTTCTCCAGTTGCTCAAGATCGATGCGCTCCGGTGGCTTGCCGTCCGCCCACGACACTTTCCACCCGCTGCCGGTCGCGACCTCGCTTGCGCCCATGAGTGCGCGAATCTCGTTCGCGCACTCCTTAATGCTCGCGTCGAGCGTCTTCGCTTCGCGACGTAGCGCGTCGTAGCGCTCCGCTGCGTCTGCGAGCTCGCGGTCGACCTCTCGCTCTCCGTGCGGCGTGCCCGCCTGCATCGTCAACGTCTGCGCGCAGTGCGCAGTCGCGTCGAGCGGCGGCGGCTCGTCGTTCTCGATGTGTCGTCGCCACCACTCGCCCGCGAACGCGAGCAGACGCTCCGAGAGCTCCGCGTCGCGCTGCATCCAATATTCGCGAATTGCCGTGCCTCGATAAAGGCAAACGAGCACGCCGCTCGACAGTCCGCTGACCGCGAGCTGCCACGCGAGTTGAATGCGATACGCTTCAGGCACGTTGCCGACTGCGCAGTCGGATCCGTCCGCGCCCCACTCCGCAGCATAGCCCGCGCTAACCTTGCCCTCGTACGCTGCGACCGGCTCGATTCCCGCGAGCGGCCCGCTCGCTCCGTCATGCACGAAACCATCCGGCGAGTAGCGCGCGAACGCGTGCTCGTCGTGTACGACGATGACGTTGTCAAGTCGACGAACGAGCCGACCCGACTTGTCGGACCACGCCATCGCGACGGCTTCCTCGAACAAGCTGCCGAGCGTCAACGCCTCGCCCTTCGGCTCTGGCAGCTCAATCCCGCGCTTGTCCGCCCAGACGCGCCACGGAGACGAGTAGGACGTCGCTCCGAGCAGCGCAGCGACATCGGTTCCGCCGAGCCCTCGACGTCGAGCGTCGAGCCACTGTGCGCGCGTGTCGTACGTTTCGAGAATCATCGTCGCTGCTCCGCGCGTCGCTGGAACCACGATCGTCGTTCGCGTGCGCTGTCCTGTTGAGCGCGCGTCAGCGCGCGCTCGCACTTGCGCAGCTCTGCGCGCGCAAGCTCGCCGTTACGTCGAGCGCCCTCCGCTGCCGCGCTGTCGTTGTTCTCGACCGCGTTCGCCTCGACGCGCAGCCACCCCGCGAGGATCTTCGCTGCGTTGTTAACCGCGCGAGCGCACGCGACCTCGTCGTCCGCGGCTGTCGTTCCCGGTGCGCGCATCAGAGCGCCCCCGGAATGCGCTGTCGCCACGCTGCGATCATCGCGTCGATGTGCGCGTCCTCCGCGTCGATGACGCGCTGCATCGAACGATCGCACCACCACTGTCGCGCGTTGACGATGCAATGCGACGGCTCTGCGCTCTGCGTGTCGCTCCAAACCTCGTCCTCGTCGATGTTTAACAGATCGTCGCTGTCGTAGCCGTCCCACAAATACGCGAAACCCGCGTTCCAGTCGGACGAAAGCCCCGGCGCGTTCCAGTAATCGAATCCGGCGTCCGCCGCCCAGCAACACGCGAACAGCAGTCGCACGCCGTGTTGCGCCTCTTCGATGACCTCGCCGCAGCGCTCACAGCCGAACGCGAAGTCGACCTGACGGCCGCGTCGTCCGCAGTGCTGGCACGATGTGCGCGACCCGCCCGTCGCCCATGCGTCGTAGTCTCTCATTGTTCTCCCGCTTTGCGGCTCAAGCCGCGTTGATAACGTCGAGCAGAAGCACGCGAGTTTTCACGTCGAGCGCTTCCGCAATGCGTTGAATGATTCGCGTGTCGTGCACGCCCGACTGCTCCCAGCGACATATCTGCGGCTGCGTCGTATTCAGCCGCTTCGCAAGCTCGAGCTGCGTTAGCCCGGCCGCCTGTCGGTGTTGTTTCAAGGTTGCTCCGTTCATACTCCAGCATGATGACGACGCATCATGCTCGAGTCAACATGAAACTACACTTGACGCATAAAACGATGTGCGCATATCGTAAGACGACACTGAGGGAGACAGAACGACGAATGAAAATTCAGATCGAAATTGACAAGCTCGCGCTGATCGAAATTGCCTGCGCTCTGCGCGATCGAGAGCGTGCGATTCTGGCAGACATTGAGCGCCTGCCCGAGGCGAGGCCGGTATTTGAGGCGTGTTTGAAGCACACAATCGCCGCGTCGAAAGCGCTCGCAGACGCGCGCGACAACGCAGAATGACGTCGCGCAGTCGACGCGCGAAGCTGATGCACCTTGCGCGCACAGTCGGACGACGCGGCATCGAACAGCGCATATGCGACACGCTCGCAGAAGACGTTGACGATCGCGAACCATGGCCGAAACCGCCCGAGCGATGCGACGCGTCCGCGCGACTTGGAGACAGTGCGACGTCAGTGCTTTGCGCGGGCGCTCCGGGTCACGAAAGTGCGCATTTTTGGGGCCGTTGGACGTGGCGCGACGGAGTCGAGCGCGCGGAGCGCTTGCGGTGAAATGGATCATCCACGCTCGCGAGCGAGTCGACATCGTTGGATCGACGCGCGCTGTGCTGTACGCGCTCGCGTCTCGCGCTGACCAAAGCGGCGCAGCGTGGCCGTCCGTCGCGCAACTCGCGCTCGACTCTGGAGTCGCGAGACGAACCGCGCTGCGCTGTTTGCGAGAGCTCGAATTGGCGGGGCTGATCGTCGTCGAGAGGACGAACGGCAGAGCGTCGCGCTACATGCTAACCGGTGTCAGAGAGTCACCGGTGTCAGAGCGACACCGGTGTCAGAGCGACACGGGAGGGGTGTCAGAGAGTCACGGGGGGGGTGTCATAGAGTCACCCGTAAGAGAAAGAGAAGAATCCAGAGAAGAATCCAGCGTCGCGCGCGCACATGTACGCGAGACGGCGGCAGTCGTTCCGCTCCAGCCGTGGACAGCGACGGAGACTCCTCCGGGCGTGCAACTGCTCAACGCGCTGGCCGGTTCGCTTAAGCGTCGACGAGCGTGGACGTACAACGAGCAGTCGATCGCGGTGCAGCTCATCGAGACGCACGGCCTCGAGCGCTGTTTGTCCGCATCGCGCGAAATGGACGCGGCAGATCATCCGGTGTCGATGCTTCGCGCGCGACTTAAGCGCGAGCAGTCGAGCGCGGTCGCGCAGAAACCGGTTACAGAAATGACGCCGGACGAGTATCAACGATACTGCGACGCGCGGAGGTCGCAGCGGGAGAGCGGGAGACAATGAGCGAGCGCACTCGATGAGCGCAGAACGTTTCCTTGTCGCGAGCATTCTTGCGGCACCATCAACGATTCACCTCGTTCGCGAGCGGATATCTGCGGACGCGATACGCGATCCAGAGTTGCGCGGCGTCTACGCCTCCGCGCTGGAGCTCGCAGAGTCGGGCACGCTTCCGAGCGCGACTGCGCTCGCGAGCGCGAAGCGCTACGACCTCGAGCGGCTGTATGCGCTGCAAATGTCGGTCGACGACGCGCGCGACGCAGAACAGCTCGCAGAGCTTGTCGCGGACTCGTATCTCGCGCGGCGCGTCTCGTCAGCGCTCGCAGCGCTTGCGGTCGACGCGAGCACGGTCGAGCCGCATCAGGCGCGCGAACTCGTCGGACAGGCAATCTCGCAGCTCGTCGAGCTCTCGATGCAGGCGGGCGTCGCAGGACACATGGTTTCGCTCGCAGACGCGACGGCGGACGCGGTGCGAACCGTGCGCGATCGGTTTGAGCGACGCAGTCGCGGAGAGCCCGCGCCGGGATACACGACAGGACTCGACGGGTTGAATCGACGACTTGGAAACGGCGGACTGATGCCCGGTCGGTGTCTGTACGTCGGCGCAGGTCCGGGAACCGGAAAAACCGCGCTCGCGCTGCACATCATCAAAGCCGCAGCGGCGCAGCATCCGAACACTGCGCACGTGTATGTGACTGGCGAGACGTGGGCGGCAGAGCTCGCGCAGCGACATCTCGCGAGCGGCGCGTCGATTCCGCTGCATCATCTGGACGCGAGCGCAAACGCGACGATGTTCGACGTCGGCGCGAAACTATCCGCGTGGATTCACGGACCGAATGCTCGACCCGCAAACGTTCTGATACGCGACAAGCCGCGTCCGACAGTTGGCGACATTCTTTCGAGCGTGCACGCTGCTCGAGCGCGATTTCCGACAGTCGGAGTCGTCATCGTCGATCACCTGCATTTAATGGGGCATCGCGACGGCGAGAACGACGAGCGCGCGATTCGCGCGACAGTCGAGGGACTTCACGCAATCGCGCATCGAGAGCGCGTCGCGCTCGTCGTTCTCGCGCAGTGCAATCGCTCGCGCAAAGACTCTCGAGGGGCCCCGCCGATGAGCGCGATTCGAGGCTCTGGTGCGGTCGAAGAATTTGCGCACGCGGTTCTGATGCTCGGAGTCGAGGACGATCAGACGCGCGACGCAGATCCGCTCGCGATCGAAGCGTTGCTTGACAAGAATCGAAGCGGGCCAGTGGGAAACTGTTTGCTGATGTTCCATCGAGCGCATCAGCGTTTCGCGGAGGTGCAGAGGTGACAGACGGCGGGAGAACGATGGACGACGCAAAACGTCGGAAGCTGGGCGAGCGGTTCGTTGCAGCGACAAGCGCGGTGCGCAGCGACGCGGTCTTGTTGGGACGTCGATGCAAGTGGGGCGTTTTTACGAACAACGCGCTCGCGGATTATGTGCCCGATGTGCTCGACGGCGGGACCATGCGCGCGGCGCTCGAATGGGCGCGGGAGATGACGGGGCGGCAGTGGTTGTCGGTCTGTGGCGCAGCGATCGGGCCCGGTTGGGTCGTGGTTGATGAATGCGGCGTCGTCGAGGGTTGCGACCATCTGCACGACACCGAGGCCGAGGCTCATGTCGCGCTCGCCGAGTGGGCTGCGGAGTATCGTCGATGACGCCCGCAGAAATGGCGGCGAACGCGGCGGCAGAAGCAGAAGCGCGAGCGGACGACGCCGATCTGCGACTCATCGCGACGGACGTGGCGGTCGCGAATCTGCGTTGTCTGTACGCAGCCACTTACGCGACAGGCGACAGCGGCGCAATTGCGCGCGCAGAGCTCGACGCGCTGACGTCGCGCATCGCGTCGGTGTGCTCGCGCTATCACGAGCACGCGAGCGGCGAAGCGCGCGCGTGGGACACTGCGGTTCGAGAGGCGCGACGCGCAGACGAAGCGGAGCAGCGCGCGCAGCGCGCGGAGGAACGCGCGGAGAAAGCGCGGTCGTTCGTGGACTTTCTGCTCACTGTCGACCCGGAGCGCATCGACCGAGCGTTCGTCGTCGAGTCGCTGTCGCAGTTTCGCGAGCAGCGGGAAAACGAAACGTGAGGGCGTCAGCTCTCGATGTTCTGCCGACGCGCAAGCGCGACGCGATATCTCTCGACGAAATCATGCGACGCATGAACGCTCGGCGACGATACGGAGTACGGAACGCTTTGCTCCGTCTCGTACGAAACGGCAAAGCGGGCGTGATTCCGAGCGTCAACGGCGCGCGCTATTGGGCGATCGTCGCAATCGAGTCGACTTGCAAGTTGCATCGACCGGACTCGTCGCGGCTGCTCGTTCTCGGTCGAATGAGCGACGCGACCATCGCGCGACAATGCAACGTCGCGCGCTCGACGATTCAATCGATGCGCAAGCGGCGCAGCATTCCGGCGTATCAGCGATGAGCGAGCCGTTATGCGACGCCGTCGTTGTGCATAAATTCATCGAGGCGACCGAGGCCGCACAGTCGGTCGGCGCTCACGTTGAACTCGTCGCGGGCGCGGAGAGCGGGTCGTTTTTCGTCACGTTCGATCGGTCGTCGCTGCTCGACGCAGCGGAATTTAAAACTGTCGCGGAGCTCTGGGCTTATTGCGCGGGGCTCGAAGCGATGGCGGACCGATGAGCGTTTACGCGTTTGTCGTGCCGGGTCCGCCGACGCCAAAAGGTCGTCCGCGATTCGGTCGCACAAAGACCGGACGCGTCGTTACTCGCACGCCGAAAGCGACGCGGATCTACGAGTCGATCGTGAGAGCGCACGCGCTTGCGACCTCACCGCCTAATCCGCTCGACGGTCCTGTTCGCGTTACTATCGCCGCAGTGCTCGAGCGACCGAAGCGGCTGATGCGAAAGAAAGACCCGGACGAAGAGCTCGCGCACGATCGTCGTCCAGACGTCGACAACATTGCGAAAGCGATTCTCGACGCGCTCGACGGTTGGTTCTGGCGCGACGATGCGCAAGTTGCGGAGCTGCACTGCTCGAAGGTGTACGCCGCAAAGGATGGGCGACCGATGGTCGCGGTCACAGTGGAGACGATGCAATGAAGGCGCGAGAAACGATGCAGTGCGACGGCTGTGGGCGCAAATTTGACGCGCACGTCGGCTTGCACTCGACGGAAGTTGGCTCGCTCTGCGGAGTGTGTTTGCGCGAATTCGAGGCTCGAGGACCGCGCGCGCTGCCGATGCAGGTCGCAAGCGCTGCGGCGTTCCAGTTTGCAGCGGAGACGCGCGACGCGCGGATTTTGCTCGACGAGGATCCGCGATGAGACGCGCAGCGCTCCGAGCGATTAACTGTGCGGTGACGATCGCAGCGGTTCCGGCGTGGCTTGTTCTGCCGGCGGCGGCGGCGCTGTTGGTCATCGAGTCGATGACGCGATTTGACGAGGACGAACGATGAAAGAGGTTCGATACGAACGACGAGCGCTCGACGAGCTTGTCGCGGCAGACTACAACCCGCGCACCATCAGCGGCCCGGCAATGAACGGGTTAAAACGCTCGCTCGACCGTTTCGGGCTCGTGCAGCCGATCGTCGTCAACGCAAAGACCAGCACAATCGTCGGCGGCCATCAGCGCGTGCGCGCGCTGCTCGCACAGGGCGAGAAAGAGGTGCAGGTCGCGCTTGTCGAGCTTTCGCCAGCGGAGGAGCGCGCGCTAAACGTCGCGCTAAACTCCCCGCACATTGCAGGCGAATTTACGGACGGTCTGCAATCGCTGCTCGAGCAGATTCGCGCGGAGTCGCCGCAACTGATGGACGATCTACGACTCGACGCGTTGCTCGACGACCTAAACGACACGCTGCCAGAGCCCGGCGACGCCGGAGTCGACGACATCGGCGAAACGTTCGCGATTATCGTCGAGTGCGACAGCGAAGCGCATCAGCGCGAAATGCTCGAGACGTTCGAGCAGGAGGGTTTGACGTGCCGCGCCATCATCTGACGCGCGAGTGCAGCGTCGAGCGCTCTCCGCGCGTGAAACAAATCGAGTCGCTGTTCGACGTCCCAGCGGCGACGACCTCTCGAAACGAGTGGACGTTTGAAACTGACATTGACGCAGACGACTGGAGTATCGGTCTGATTGTCGGCGCGTCCGGCAGCGGAAAGACGACCGCGGCGCGCGAGCTGTTTGGCGAGCACATCGTCGAGGGCTACGACTGGAGCGCGACGCGCGCGCTACTCGACGACTTCCCAAACGACGTTTCGACACGCGACATCGCGACAGCGCTCGGAAAGGTCGGTTTCTCGACGCCTCCTGCTTGGATGCGTCCCTTCGGCACGCTGTCGAACGGCGAGCAGTTTCGAGCGACAGTCGCGCGCGCGCTCATCGAGGAACCCGAACTCGTCGTCCTCGACGAATTTACGTCCGTTGTGGATCGACAGGTCGCGCGCGTCGCGAGCGCAGCAATCGCAAAGCACGTTCGCAGAATGAAACGGCGATTCGTCGCCGTCACCTGTCATTACGACGTCATCGACTGGCTACAGCCCGACTGGATTCTCGATATGGCGGACAGTCACTTTGCGCGGAGGTCGGTTCAACCCCGCCCGCGCGTCGACATCGAGATTCGACAGACTGCGCAGCCTCGGGCCGCTTGGCGACTCTTTGCTCGTCACCACTATCTGACTGCGGAGTTGCACAGCGCTTGTCGCGCGTTCGTCGCGCTCGTCGATGGAGCGCCGGTCGCGTTTAACTCGTTTTTGCATTTCCCGCACGCTCGCACTCGCAACATTAAACGAGGTCATAGGCTCGTGGTTCTGCCGGACTGGCAGGGGCTAGGGATTGGACCGTGGTTCGACGACTGGCTCGGCGAATGGCTGCACGCGCGCGGGTTTCGCTATCACAACTCAACCGCAAACCCGACGATGATCCGCGCGTATTCGCGCTCGCCGCGCTGGCAGATGCTCGGCAGAGGCGCGCGCTTAAAGTCGGGACCCAATGCAAAAGCTGAATTGCGCAAGTCACAGCGACAAACGCGCAGATTAAGCACGGCGAGTTTCGGCTACGTTCCACTAAAGGGCGGTGCATCATGACGTTGCGACACTACGTCAGCGCAAAGATCCACAACATTCGAGTGACCGCGAAATCCGTCGAATATCACGGCTCGATCGCGGTGTGTCCTGCGCTGCTTAAGGCTGCGAACATCGAGCCATTCGAGCGCGTCGACGTAATCAATCTAAACAACGGCGAACGCTGGACGACATATGCAATCGAGGGTCGCGACGCGGAGTTGTCGCTTAACGGCGGCGGCGCTCGACTCGGAGAGCTCGACGATCGCTGCGTCATCATCGCGTATGCAATGCGCGAGTCGTTCAAGCCTGCGGACGTTGTCTACTGCGGCGAGGGAAATCGAATCTCGACGACGTTTCAGTATGAGCACAAGCGATGAAACCGCGCGTCCTCGAGCTCGGAAGCTACATCGCGCCCGCATACGCCGGAATGATTCTCGCCGAGCAAGGGTTCGACGTCGTCAAGTGCACACTCGACGCACGCGACCCGATCCACAGTTTGCACATGGGCGACGAGCTCTGGCGCTGGATTAACGCTGGAAAACAGGTGCGAAACGAGCACGCGCGCGACGCGCTGCAAAGGCGATTGTCCGCATACGACCTTGTCGTCGACAACTTCCGCGCGTCGACGCTCGCTCGCTGGGACATCATCCCCAAGCAACTCGCAGTCGAGCATCACGTAGCGTGGGTGTCTTTGCGCCCGGAAATCGGCGAGCGCTCTTTCGACGTCGTCGCTCAGGCGCAAGCGTGGGCGGACTTCGGCGGATTTCTCGACTTCTACATCGGCGACACGACCGCAGGGCTCTGGCTCGCGTTCAAACTGCTGGCGATGTGGGCGCGCGGCGAGGTCGGACATCGCGTGATTCCGCACGCGACAGCGCTTGCGAAACTTGTCGAGGGCGAGCTCGTCGTCGATCGACCAAGCGGCGCGCATCCGTTCGACGCAGAGCGCTACGGGAACGACGGCGCGAATGCGCTCGTCGAGCATCGCGGAACGATGACCGTCGAGCCGGTTCGCGACCGCGCGTGGCGACTCAAGAATCTGCGACACATTAACGGAAGGCTGATTCTCTGATGGCGCGCGGACGTCCGACAAAACTAAACGAGCAGGTCATCGCGACGATGGAGACGGCAATTTCCGGCGGCGCCACGATGAACATGGCGGAAGCGCACGCGGGCATCGGCAAAAACTCGTCGATGCTTTGGATGAAGCGCGGAGCGGAGGACGGAGCGCCGAAAATTTACCGCGACTTCCGCGAACGCATTATGCGCGCGCGCGACAAGGCCGGTCTGCGCTGGCTCGCGGAGATTCAGCGCATTGGACGCGACAACAACGATTGGCGCGCATATGCGTGGCTACTCGAACGCAACTTCCCGCAGCAATTTGGAGCGCGACAGCGGCTCGAGGTCGCAGAAACGCAGTCGGATGAACGACAAGATTTCTGGCGAAAGTGGGCGCAGGCGGCGGCGGACGCAGACGCGAAAGAGCGGGAAAGCTCCAGCGATGAGAAGGCGGACAAGTAGCGCGGGCGCGCGATGACCCCGAACAGGTTACAGCGCGACATCATCCGAGAGATTCAGCGCGGCTCGCAGCTCGTCGCGATTCAAGCGGGATGGGCAAGCGGCAAAACGTCCGGGCTTGCGACGTCGATCGGGCTGTTAAACGACGTTCGCGGTGGCTGCACCTCTGCGTGGGTTATGGACACATATCCGCGCGCAAAATTCGTCTCGATTCCGAGTTGTCGCGATTGGTTGCGTCCAACCGGCTGGGTGCAGTCGGAGCAGGGTCGAACGTGGACGGCACCGAACGGCGGCGTGTTGTGGATGTTAAACTACTACGCACAGGCCGGCGAGGACGGAAAGCGTCTTGAGGGTCCGAACCTAGGATTTGCCGTCATCGACGAGTGCCAAGACTTGCCGCCGACTGTGCTCGAGCGCATGACCGGGCGCGTCGGTCGCGACGGCTCCGGTCCGCCGCTCATCATCTGCGCCGGGCTTCCGATCCATGATGCGTGGTGGGTGCGCGCAGCGGAGCGACATCCACGCGGCGCGGTCATCATGGCGACCTCGCACGCGAACGCGGACAATCTTACTGCGGAATGGTTCGACAACGCGCGCGCGAATCTGTCGCCCGCTCGGTACGCAGCGATGGTCGAAAATCGACCGATGCCGCCAGAGGGACAGGTCTATTCGATGTTCCGCGCGGACGAATGGCCGAACGGAAATCTCGTGTCAAACGTCGATCTGATCGGGCGCGACTGCATCGTCGCGGCTGACTTCGGCGTCAACAATCCCTCCGCAGCGATCATCGTCCGCGACACCGCGCGCGATGTCGACGTCATCGTCGATGATGTGCAGCCGAGCGACGTCAGCGTCTACGAATACGCAGAGCGCGTCGCAGCTCGAATTCGCGCTCGAGGTCTGCGCGTCTCGCGCGTCGTCGGCGATCCAGCGGGCAACGCTCGCAGCGCGACGAACAAAGACCTCGCGACGCAAGCGCGATTGTTTGTGCGTCATCTCGGTGACGAGCTTGGCGTTCGACTGCCGCCGATGTTGTCGACGACCGAACCGGAGCGACGCGCAATTCCTGCGGGCGTGCTCTGTCTGGGTCGACAGTTTGCCGCAGCGGACGGACGACGCTCGCTTTGCGTTCTGCGTTCAACGTGGGAGCGCGATGCGCACGTCAACGCGCGGACGATCGCGTCCTGCATTCAGGGCTATTCGTATCCGCCGAGCGGCGGCAACGAGCCGCGCAAAGACGGACGCACCGATCATTTAATGGACGCGCTCCGATATTGGGCTATTAACCTGCGCTGGGTCGACGCGGTGCCCGCTCCAGCAAAACGCGATCTGTTGCTCGGCGAGAGCGTCGAAGAGCGCGTCGAATGGCGCGCAATGCGATAAACCCGACGCGTCGCGTCGTTACGCGTCGCTGGAGCTGCGCGCGACATTGACCGCGGCAACGCGCGGCGCGTATCGTTAACGCGATGAGCTCTTACGTCGTCAGCAATTCAACCGCGGAGGAAATGCGCGAGACTCCGAACGAGTCTCCACGCGACTTGCGCGGACTGCCCGGCAACGGTCCGGAATACGGCGTCATTAAGTCGCAGGAACACGTTACGTCGCTGCGCGGCGCGCAGTGGCACGCGACCGCGCTCGAAATGCTGCGCAGCAACCCGACGATCGCGACCGCGTCGCGCGAAATGCGTTCGTTCCTGCTTTCCGCGCAGTGGTCTATCCAGGGCGGACGAGACGACATTGCGGAGTTGCTGCGCTCGAATCTAGGGATCGACGGGCGGTCCTCGCGACTCGCAGACAGCAGAGGAAACCGCGCGACGTTCGAGAGCGTCGTTCGGTCGCTGCTCTACGCGCTCGACGCTGGGTTCGTTTATTTTGAGGAACAATACGCATACGACGAGCGCATGCACTGGCTGCGGCGTCTTGCATGGCGCGATCCGCGCGCGCACTATCGCTGGATCACTGACGCAGACGGCGAGCTAGCAGGCGTCGAGCAGTGGGTCAACGATGCGGCCGGTCGTTTTCGCACTGTCGAAATCCCTCTAAACCGCATCGCGCTCGCAGTGTGGGACGGCAACGGCGCAGACTACGAGGGGCGCGGGATGTTGCGTCCTGTTTGGTCGCATTTTCGCGATCAGTCGAACGCGTTGCAGTCAATGGCGGTTGCAGTCGAGCGCGCCGCGGTGCCCGCTGTCCACGTGCAAATCAATCATCCTGCGCTGCGGTCAGCAGTCGATCATCTGGGAGAGCGCGTTTACACCGAAACGCAGATCGATGCGCTCGCGGCCACGATTCAACAGCAGATGACCGCGATGCGGTCTATCAACCGCAGCGTCGTTCAGACTCCGACCGAAGATTATCTTGTTCTGCGTCCTCTCGCTGCGTCGAGCATCGACGCGGATATGTTCGAAAAAGTCATTCGGCTGCACGATCATCTAATGCTGCGTTCGTATCTCGCGCAGATTCTCGACCTCGGTATCACCTCGAGCGGGTCGCGTTCCGTTGGCGATGTGCAGGAACGCAGCGCGGAGCGCTTCGCAGTTAACGCGCTCGAGTGGGTGCGCGACACGCTCGCGCCAACGATAGGACGACTCATCGAATACAACTTCGGCGAAGTCGACAAGGAGGACGTTCCCGAGCTGGTCTTTTCGGGCGTCAAAACGCCGGAATTCGTGCGGCGACTCGAAGCTCTGCCCGGACTGACCAGTGCAGGGCTGCTTGTACCGACTGAGGACGTCGTCGCAGCGGTGCATCGCGGTGTCGGGCTGCCGACACCGAACCCGGGCGAAGCGGGCGCGCGACAGTCGACGCTTAACCGACGAATCACGCCGGCTGACGTGCTAGGCTGACGGGCATTGCGCTTTGTTCCGCGATTCGCCAATCTTCGTATCGATGAACTCCACATCTGCCGTACACCTCGACGCCGCAACTCTGCTCGCAGTTGGGCGCGAGATTCAGCTATTTCGGGTCGGCGCGATCTACTCGCCGCACACCGGAGATTTGCGGCTCGAGGTGACGGACGAAATGCTCGCGTCGATCGTGCAAGCGATGGCGAACCGCTCCAGCAACGATCCGGTGCCGATCGATTTGCGACACGCGTCGACGAGCAACGACGCGGCGCTTCGCGCTGACGAGCGAAACATTCCTCTCGGAGAAATCGACGCGCGCACGCTGCGACATGAGCCGGGAGTGGGACTGTTCGGTCGCCCGCGATGGACAGAGCGCGGTCGAGCCCTTGTCGCTCGCAGCGGCGGCACGTTTCGAGTCTCGCCCGCGCCGACGCGCGGAAACGGCTACGACGTACGAACGGGCGAAGACCTCGGCGGGCCGATTCTTGTCGCGGTCGCACTAACTGAGGATCCGGCGCAAGATGGATTGCAGCCGGTGGAATTATCCGCGAGTGCGGAGGAAGGCAGGACGATGGATAAGCCCATCGACGGAAACGCCCTCGCGGAGCTCACCGCGCGGGCAGAGAGCGCGGAGCGCGATGTCGCGAAGCTCACCGCGGCGCGCGATGCCGCGACGGCACAGGTCGCGGAGCTGTCCGCGAAGCTCGACGCGCTGACCGCCGAGCGACCGGAGCTCCAGACCAAGATCGACGAGCTCTCCGCGACGGTCGAGCAGATGCGACAGGCCGAGCACCGTCGACAGCGCGACGCGGTCATTGACGCCGCGATCGGCGAGGGTCGAATCACCGAGGCGAGTCGCGAGCGCTTCGCGCGGATCTACGACCTCGACGCGCGGAGCTGCGTGGACGCGCTGTCCTCGCTTCCGGCGTCGAGCGCGTGGCCGGCGACCTCGCTCCCGAGCGCGAAGGCGCCTGCGGATCTGCCGGTCGAGCTCTCGACCCAGCGCGGCTATCTGACCGAGCTTAACAGGCTCATCAGCAAGGGCGACGCGAAGACCGAGCGCGAGGCGCGCGACATCATCGAGCAGAACCACCCCGGCGCGTTCGATCGCGTGTTTACCCGGAAGGGTGCGTAAGATGAGCGATCCCTGTCTCCAGACGTTTACCGCAGGCGAGGCGATGACCACGCCGCGCGGTCTGCCCGTTCGCGTCTCCGCGGCGAACACCGTGGTTCTCTGCGACGGCGTGTCCGACGCAGAGGACGCGATCGGCGTCATCGATCAGGACGAGGACGTCGCCAGCGGCGGCGAGGTTCGCGTCGCAGTCATCGGCGCCCCGCGGCTTTACAAGGCCGGCGCGACGATCACCGCTGGCACGCATCAGTGGCTCGTCACCGAGGCGACCACCGGGCGCGTCAAGCCGGGCGCGAGCACTGAGGAGGCGTGCGCGCTGTTCCTTGGCAAGCGCGACGCGGCGGACGGCGATCTGTGCTACGCGATTCCCGCGCGACACACCATCCCCTGAACCACTCGACTCCGTAGGAGGTCAACAACAATGGGCACTCTGAATCCCATTTCGCAGATTCTCCGGGCGCAGGTCGGGCGGGTTCCGTCGCTCGAGCGCATCCAGAGCAAGGTTATCGGCGCGCGACTGATGTCGGACGTTCAGGTGAACGTTCCGCGCGGTCGTCGCGGCGGCTCGCTCATTATCGAACAGCCGGATGACTACTTCGGGCAGGTCGAGACGCTCGCTCGCGCCAAGGGCACGTCTCACAACATGCTTAACAACACCGCGCCGATTACCACGACCTACACCGTCGACAACGTGCTCGGCGTCGGTCGATCCATCCCGGTTGAGGATCAGTTCGACGATCAGCTCTCTGCGGACGTCGGGCTGATGGACCCGGAGCAGCGCGCACAGCTTAAGCTCGCGATAGCGTGGGAGCTTTGGCAGGAAAAGACTGTCGCGGACGCGATGTTCTCGACGGGTTCGTGGACGACGAACTACACCGCCGCGACAATCCCGAGCGGCAAGGGCGTGCAATACAACAGCGCCGGGTCGGATTTTATTTTCGATCTGGTCAAGCTCATTGAGACGCGCATCGATGCCACGGACGGCCTGTTCGAGCCTGCGGACGCGTCGATCGTCATCGGTGAGGGCCTGATGCGCGCGCTCCAGACGAACGACGCCATGCGCGACCTCGTCGGCGACCTCGCGGACGGCCCGGTGCGACAGGACTCGTCGGTCCTGACCTATCAAAGCGTTTCAGACAAAATCGTTCGCGAGACGGGCATTCGTTCCGTGTTCGTCGGTGCCGCGCGTCTGCGCTCCGCAGCAATGGGACAGTCGTTCGCGACCTCGCGTCTCTGGAACACGGAGACGTTTGGCCTGTTCTCGCTTCCAAGCCCCGAGGCAGGTCTGTCGAACACTGGTCTAATGGTCAGCCCGACCGCCGCGATCCACCTCGCGGTGCCCGATCTCGACAACCCGCTTTCGAGCGAGTACGTCGAGGACAATCGCGCGACCTGCTTTTACACGGATCTGTATCGCGCGGTAAAGGTCATCCCCGACTCGGAGAGTGTTGCGACGTCGATGCTCGGAACGATCGTGACCAACTGTCTCGCCTGAGACGCAGCGCGCGGGAGGACAGCAGATGACGCGCTACAAGTGGGAACCCGCGGACAGATCGCAGGGCATTGGACACGGCGCATCGCGCGCACAGAACGCCGTGGCGGGCGAGGTCGTCGAGCTCGACGAGTCGCACGCGAAGCGCGTGAACGCGATCGTGCTCGGCGTGGACGGCAAGCCCGCGCTCGTCGCAGTGACCGGACGAAAGCCGCGCAAGCGGAAGTCGAACAACGCTGCATCGAGCTCGGAGGCAAAACCGGACGCGGAGCCCGCATCGTAGCGCGAACAGATCGCAAGCCCACCGCCCGCGGGCTGCGAACCGGGGACGGCGTCAACACTCTCCCGCGTTGACGTCGTCCCCACTCCCTACCACTGTCGAACGGAGCGGACGTGCTCATCGCTGAATCATGCGGTCACGTTCACTCGCTCGATTCGCTCGACGATGTCGGCGTCTCCGCGCAGCTCGTCTCAATCGTTCGGCGCAGACTCCAGATCACAGACGACGCGGCGAACGCGTTGAAGCGGCATTTGAACGCGGTTGTCGACGCGCTTGGAGACGAGTTGCGCGCAGCGCTCACCGGCTCGACTGTGACTGACCGAATGCGCGCGTCGATTCTCGCGACGCGTCTCGAAAACGTGCTCGATCTGCTCGGTCGCGCTGGAATGACCGAAGCGGAAGCGGCGTTCTTCGCGCGCTATCCAGAACTCGCGAATCTTGCGGACGATGGACTCGCAGCGGCAGGCGTTCCGAACGCGTCGCGAATTCTCGACGAGCCCGCAGCGCGTCTCGCGATCGACGCGACAGTCGCAGACCACCTCGAGTCGTGGGAAAACGTCATCGAGCGACCGATGGCGTCGCGCATCCTGTCGGGTATGCGCTCCGCGGTCATCGGTGAGACGTTGACGGACGTTGTCGAACGCATCGTTCAGGAGGAAAACCGACGAGTTTCGAGCGCGGTCACAGAGGCGCGCACACGCATGGCGGAATTTGACCGAGCTGCACAAGAGGAAGCCGTGTTACAGGCGGAGCGCGCGGGCGCGGAGCTTGTTCGCGTGTATCTTGGGCCGCTCGACGGCGTCACGCGTCCGTTTTGTCGCCCGCTCGTCGGCAAGGCGCTGACGCGCGATCAAATCGCAGGACTGTCGAACGGTCAAACCGCTGTGTCGCCGTTGTTTGCCGGCGGCGGATATAATTGTCGGCATTCGTGGGTCGCGATGGGCCCGGACGAGGCGCGTCGCGCTGGTATTGAGCGCGCGTCCAGCGCTGACGTAGCAGAAGCGAACCAAGGGGGCGCGCGATGAGCGCAGCAAACACGCAGCGAAAAGCGGTCATCGGCGAGGATCACACTTTCGTCTGGCGTGCACCGGGTCCGCTGACAACGACTCCGTTGTTGACGCTGACGAAGCCGGACGGAACCGACATCGTCGACACCCCGCTGCCGCTGACGAACCCCGCTGCGCTGTCTGCGATTGCAAACGATCGCCGCACACTGACGATCGGGTCATCGACGCCGACAAACGCGTGCACCGGGCCGGACTTCGGCGCGATCGCGGTCATCGGACAAGACGGCGGGTTCGCGATTGCGCAGGTTGAACGGTTCAACAGCGACACGGAAATCGTGCTCTCGCGTCCGCTGCCGCACCCGATCGACGTCGGGCTCGGCGCGACTGTCCAGTGGCTCACATACGCCGCGACGATTGCGTCCGCGGACCTTGGCGCCTCCCCGCTGCGGAACATCGCGTGGCGAATGACCTACGATCGACGGTTCAACGGCCTCGGCGTCGAGCTCGAAACCGCGTCGCGCGGCGTGTTGCAACTTGTCCGCGTTCCGTTCAACACCGGGCTCACTGATGCGGACCTCGCCGCGCTTGTCCCGAGCGTCGTTGTTCCCGGTCGGCAGGACTCGATGAGCCCGCAGATTGACGCCGCGCTCGAATTGCTCGAGCAGGCAATCGCGGTGCGGCTAGACGCGGACGTCTACCCAGATCAGTTATCGGGTCGTCAGTTTCGCGTCGCGCACGCGTACATGGCCGCGCATCTTGTCGAGAACGGGCGTCGTCTCGCGCCGGGCACTGAGCCGCGCACAGATCTGCGCGCGGAAGCGGAACGACTCATTGCGGAAGCGCTTGCGCGCCCGGAGTGGATCGACATCGACGACGATGGAGTTGTCGACGCGAACGAAGTCGACGACGCGCAGCCGTCGCAGACGCTTGTGACCGGCACGTTTACGTCAGCGTTCGAGGCGTCGCACATCTATATCGACATTGACGAGGGGCGCTGAATGCGTCTGCGCGTCCACACTCGCACGGTCGGACCGGGCCTTCCGGTGCGTCTTTGGAGCATTGCGGAAATGCGAGAGCTCGCGCAGAACGTCCACGGGTCAATGCTCGTCCGCACGTTTCATCGCGGACGCGACGTTCGCGATCGGACGTTTAAGCGCTACAGTCGCACGCCGATTTACATAGGCGGCGAGACGGCGAAGCGGCTTGCGCCAAAAGGCGGACGACGCACGGACGGCGGCTCGACGTTCTATCGAGGCGGATACAACGAATATAAGCGGCTGTCGCGTCGCTACAGCGGCGAAGACGCGAACGTCGACCTGACGTTGTCCGGTCAACTGCGACGAAGCGTGCGCGTCGTTCGCGTGCTTCGCTATCTCGCGGAAATCGGCCCGACAGGACAGGCCGCGATCTACGGACAGGGCGTCAACGCGTCGCGCAAATTCGTCGGCGTCTCTCCGCAGGATCGCAAGGCGCTGCGGAGAGTGCTGACGAAACTCGTTCGCCGCGCAATGGATCGGAGTCGCCAGCGATGAGCAAAGTTGGACCGATTCGCGACCACATCATCGCGCAATTGCGGTCGATCATTCCGTCGTTTGACCCAGCGACGCCGCACACCTGTTTCGACGACGGCAACGGCGCAGCTCCGCTGATGGACGACCTCGCGGCGCAATCTGCGCACCGCGCGTTCGCGCTCGATTCGCTGGGCGTCGTTGAGGATCCGATGACCGGCGTGGCGATGATTCGCGTGCGCGAGCGATTGCAAATTCGAGAGGTCTACGCCGGCCACGATGAGCGCGTTCGCCGCGCCGTCGCACAAGATACGCTGGATATCATGCTGCGCCTTCGCGACCCGGCAAATTGGGGCTCAGTCGGCATCGACGCGATCGTGATTCGCGACGAAGACGTTCAGATCGACGAGACGGATGGCGGTCTGGCGGTTTCGCGTCCGCTGTTGGTAATCTACATCGAAGAATGACCGGAGGACGGTATGCCCGCTCTACAGACAATCAGCGTCGCGGAGGAATCCGCGTTCGGCTCTCCGTCCGCGACGTCGCCTGTCCCTGACGTCTCCGGGCTCACGTTTACCTCGGGTGAATTCGAGCGCGCGGAGGGCACATACGACGGGCAGGAGACGCCGAACGTCGATCTCGAGCTGACGCGTTCGAGCGTCGGACGTCTGCCGCCCGAGCCGGTGACTGTGAACGTAAGCGGAACGCCGCAGCCCGGTCGGAAAATCGACGCGCTGACGCTGACGGCTCCGGTGCGTGGGATCGGCGCTGCGACGACGTTTAGCGCGTATAACCAGATCCCGATCATGCGCTGTCTCAATACGTTGCTTGGGTTTAGTGATGCGGGCGCGGATACCGACACGGTTGTCGGCGGCACCGACGCAAACAACTTCGAGCCGACGATCGCGGCGAACATGCTCGCGGGTCGCCCTTTCCAGTGGACCGAAAACGGGCGCGTCGAATATTCGGTTGTGACCGAAGCGAGTAGCGGCGGCGGAAACGATCTGACTTGCTCGCCCGCGCTGTCCGGCACCCCGAACGTAGCGGACGTTATGCGACTCGCTGCGGTGCTCGGTCCGTCGCTCGGCACGAATCTTTCGCTCGGTTCAAGCGTCGCGATTCGTTTCGATATGCTGGCGCACCGATACATCGCGGTAGGCTGTCGCTGTCGTCGCGCGACGCTTGAACCGCGCGACGGGCTCGTTTACGTCACTGTCGAAATGGTGCCCGCGCTCATCATCGACGATGACGGCTCCGCGTCGATGACCGACCCGAGCGTCGCGGACGGCACCGTCGCCACGTTCCTCGGCAGCTACTTTGTCTACAGCGACGCGATCGGGAACGCGACCGCGCCCTACGCGCTCGGGCGCAACGTCCTAAACGTCGGTTCGTGGTCGCTTGAAATTGTCGGGACGTGGCAGCAGCAGGGCGGGTCGGCGAATCAGATGGGTTTGTCCGCGCTCGAACTTGCGGACATCGAGGCGACGTTGACCGTCGAGCGCACAGAGCTCAATTCGACGATCCGAACCGACTTCATCAATAGTCGACGACGCAACATTCTGATCGGCTGCGGTCGACAGGGCGAGGGCATGGGATTTTGCATCAGCATCCCGGCGGCGCATCTGACGAACGACTCGCTGCCGCAGGAGGGCGAGAACGGCATCAATCAGCAGCGCATGACGTGGCGGGCGGGGCAGTACGGCGGCGACACCGCTGGGACGTCGCAGACTGCGAACCTCGATTTCGTGCTCGGGTTCGTGCGGTAGTCGTGCATCTGTCCACGATCTGAGCCGAGCGCGGGCGGTCGTTGCCCCGTCCGTCCGCGCTCAACCCACGCAGCGGGAGAAAATACAGTGGCACTCACTCGCGCGATCGCGCGTCTGTCAACGGACGACCGCGTTTCGGTCGTTCTCGCCGTCGACCCGGACATCGCAGAGAACAACGACGCGGAAGCGCTCGCGCGCTACGCTGAAACGAGCGACCTGTCCTTCCTGACGATTCCAGACACCGCAACGCGAATCACCGTGCGACCGCTGTCGCGACGCGAGCTCGACGCGTGCGAGGACCGCGCGAACGAGTCGCCCGGTGCGCGCCGCAGCGTCAGCGGCGCGCGACTGCTCGCGTCCGCGGTGCAGTCGAAAGACGCGAGCGGACTCGAATTTCTCGACGACGAGGACGTCGAGCGCATCAATCGACACGCGCGCTATATGGAAGCGCGCGCGCTCGAGCTCTGTCGCGCAGCGATGGTCGACCCGGACGACGAGGTCGCGTACGTCATCGAGCACAGCACAGCGGCAGCGGTCGAGCTCGCGACGCACATCGAACGGGTGTCCGTCCTCCCAAAAGCGCAGCTCTCGCGCTCCGTTTAGCGGTTCGATACGCAGAAGACGACAGCGGCAATCGCTGGTCCTGTCGTCACTGCGCGGAGCGCCCGGAGACGTGGGAGCGGCGCGGCAGATGTGGCGAGCAAATGCGCGAGACGCCGGGCATGGAGGTTTATCCTCACCCGATGATGGATGAAACGCGCTGGAGAGTCTGTCCGCTGTCGCTGTTTGGCGGCTCGCAAATGAGCACGGTTGAGCGCGACGAGTTGCGCGGCGGACCAAGCACCGAGCCGTGGGTGGGTCGCGTCTTTCGAGCGCTGCGCGTCGCAGCGAACGGCGGCGCGCTCGAAAGCGTTCTCGGCCCGATGTCCGCCGCTGCGGTCGATGCGGTGTGCGTAGTGACCGCCGAACGCGATACGATACAGCGCGAGGAATTGGAGCGGGCGCAACGACAGGGGGCGCGGTAGTGGCGATCACCCGTGAAATCGTGCGGCTGTTGGTCGAGGGCGCAGACAAGGCGAAACGCGATCTCAAAGGCGTGTCCTCCGCGCTCGGCGGCGTAAACACCGCGCTTAAGGTCGCCGCAGCGGGCGCGACCGCCGCAGGCGCAGCGTTTGCAGCGTTCAACGTCGCACTGGAACAAGCCGCGGAGGGCGCGAAGCTCCGCGACCTCGAGAACGCCGCGCGTCGTCTCGGAACGACCGCAGCGGACGTCAACCGCCTGCGTGCCGCTGTCGCTGGAACCGTTACCGACGCGGACCTGTTGCGCTTCAACAACATGGCGCAGGCGCTCGGGCTCAATCAGCAGCAATTCCAGAAAGCAACGCAGGTCGCAAAGAGCGCGGCCGGCGTTCTCGGGATCGATGTTCGATTCGCCATGGAGTCCGTCACGGTCGGGCTCGCCAGACAGTCGAAGCTCTGGCTCGACAATCTCGGAATCGTTCTCGACACCGAAGGCGCGTACAAGCGCTATGCCGCGAGCATCGGCACAACCGCAGCGCAGCTCGACGACGCGCAGAAGAAACAGGCGTTTTTTAACGAATTCGTGCGCGCCGGAAACAAGCTGATCGCCTCTGCGCCGACCGACCGCGCGGCAGATCAGTTTGAGCGACTGTCCGCGGAGCTCGACAACGTCGGCGACGCAGCGTCAAAGCTGTTTAGCGTCGCGTTCGGTCGCGCACTGATGGCGCTTGACGACTTCAGCGGCGCGACGGAGCGCGCGCGCCTGCGCTCGAACGAGACTGCTCGAGCGCTGCGCGACAGCGGAGACGCCGCGCGCGCAGCGTGGACCGAATACGAGAAACTGGCGCGGTTCTACACGCAGGGCCACAGCGCCCAGCGGGTGGCGGCGCAGAGGATCGAAGCGCTGCAAAGCCGCTTCGCCGAAGCCGCGACGCAGTTTGCGAGCGCCGCGAAAGCGTCCGCAAAAAACGCCGCACAGCCGTTCGTCAACGCGGCAGACGCAGTCGCGGGAGCATGGGAGCGCGCGTTCGACCGCGTAACCGGCGCGATTCGCGGGTCGCTGACGCCGGACGCGTTGCCCGCATTCATCCAGCGCTTCGGCGTCGGCGTCGCAGACCCAGCGGAAGCCGCGCGACAGCGCGCGCTCGCAGCTCGACGAGGACGCGGTCGTCGCGGAGAGCAATTCGACCGCGGACGCGCGTTGCAGGACACCGCACGCGAACAGGCCGCGCGCGAGCTCGCAGCGCAGGCGGAAGCGCAGCGCAAAGCGGAAGCGCTCGAGCAACAGCGGTTGCGACTCGTCGCGCAGGGCGTTGAGGCGCGCATTGAAGCGCGACGACGCGAGCGCGCGGCAGAAGCGGCGGCGGCAGAGTCGGAGCGCGAATCGCGATTCGCGTCGATTTCGATGCTCGACGCGAACGCCGCAGCGTGGGCGCGTCTCGCGTCCTCCGCGAAGTCTGCGTCGCAGATAATCGCGGGCGTCGCTGCTCCAGCGATCGGACAAATCACGCAGGCGTTCGGTCAGGCCGCGGTGTCTGCGCTGTTCGCAGGCGAGGCGTTTAACGTCGCGCTCGGGAATGCGCTTGTTTTCGCAGGACAACAGCTTATGGCGCAGGCGATTAGCTTTCTTGCGCTTGCCGGCATTTTCGCATTCGTCCCGTGGCTTCAGCCGCTGGCCGGTCCTCTCGCGACTGCATCTGCGGCCGGGCTCGGCGTCGGGCTCGCGCTCGTCGGCTCCGGTGTCGCGCTCGGCGGCGACGTCAAAGCGCAGATTCCCGGAGTGACGGGCGGCGCGAGCGGCGGCTCCGGTCGAGTGACAGGCGGCGACATCGAGAGCGAGCGCACGATCCGTCGCGGAAGCGGCGCACCGCTGCGCGGCGGGTCGTCGCGGCAATCGACGTTTAACGTGTTCTTGGGCGGTGAATCGCTCGATCGCGGCATCAATCGTGCCGCGGTTCGTGGTTCGCGCTACGACTCGACGCGTCGCGCGCTGCCCGCGTAGGAGGACGAACGAATGCCGTCGTTTCACTACAACCCGCGGATCGCGCTGTCCGCGCGCTTTGACGCTCGACCGTTTGCAGGCGTGCAGGTGATCGATCGCGGCGGCGGTTACGGAGTGCTGCCGACCGACATCGGCGTCTATGACGATGTTCTGACGTTCCTCAATGGATACGGGTCCGGCGTCACTCGCACGGGCGTCGCGGGCGTCTACACGCGCGCCTACGACCTCGCGGGCGATCTGCAAGCGCTCGCAGACGCGTCGCCCGGCGCTCCGCTCGGCACGTTCGACGCGTACATCGACAGCAACGATCGAGTCGTCATCAGCAACGACACGTACGACATTCAGGTCTACACCGCGAGCAGCGGAAACGAGCTCGGGTTCGAGATAGGCGCGCAAGCTCCGTCGCTGACAGCGACGCTCGACTGGGTGCGCGGCAATACGTCCGGCACGCTCGGAATCGGGATCAGCGTCAAAAAAGGCCTCGGTTACGCGCTACTGCTCACGATCCCCGGCTGTCACTCCGTGCCGACCTACGTGCGGACGCGCGACGAGGGCGACGCGGATTCCGCGCTCGTCTCTGGCGTCTACACGCTCGAGGATTTCGACGCAGACGAGGGAAGCGAGCCGCGCGTCCGCTGGTACATCAACGCAGACGGGCACGTTGTCTGCGCGTACCCGACGACGCTCACCGATCTGGGCTTTCCGTCTGCCGCGTTCGCTGCGCGTCTCGGTTTCACCGGCTCGGAGGTGCCGAGCTCGGTCGGCCCGTTCGACTATATGACCGCGACCTATCCTTGCCCCGGACTCATCGTCCCGACGCGACCCGCGATGTACGTGCGACGACTGCGCGAACAGGACGCAGGCGCGCGACGACTCAACGACGGAGACGCAGCGTCGCTCGTTCTGCTCAATGCGCAGGGAATCGAGGCGTCCGTCTACATCGGCGGCGAGGCGTCCGCGACGGACGAGGAATCGCACTATCTCGACCGCGTTCTGCCGTACGCGGCACAAGGCATGCCGCTGCATCTGTATCAGGACTGGAGCGATCCGCGACGAGCTGCGGACTCGGTCGATCAGTCGTACGGCAATCTCTACAACGTCGAGCGACGCGGTCGACTCGGTCGAGTGCGGTGCAAGCGCGACCCGAGCGACGAGCCGGTCATCGAGGCCGCATACGAGGTTGGCGCGGTTGCGCTGCGCTTTGAGGCGGTGCATCGACTCGCGGTGCTGCCGTGACTGTCTCGACGTCGACAACAAAAGTCGCGCACGAATTGTTCGCGCCCGTCGCGCCGATCTACGGAGACGGCGCGACAATCCCGACCGCGGAGTGGCGCGAGGTCGCTCGACTCCAAAACAGAGCGGCGCGCGACCTTGGCACGCTGCATCCCGCGGTGTCGCAGTGGTGGACAGACGGCGAGTGTTACGTCCTCGCAGGCGGCGGCGGTGCGTCCTACGCGACGCTGTGCAAATGGCGGATCCCGATCCTCACCGATAGACACGACCTGCTGCGCATCAGCGTGCGATGCCCGCTCATCGCGACCAAAAAAGCGTGGGGCGCGACGTATCCGACCGGACAGGACATTCGCTTTACGTCCATCAAGTCGCGCGCGAGCGCGGGCGCAGGCGAGGTCGTCATTAGCCCGAGCGCAACCGCGTTCGAATGGTTCGACTCGCCCGGAGCTGCGACCGGAGCGAACGACCTCGACCTCGACACAACCGGCACATACGAGGAAATTCACATGGATCTGCGCGGCACGTCTGCGACCGCGACAGAAGGTCCGATCGTGTTCGGCGTGAAATTCGAGTATGTGCGACCGACCATCAGCGCAGCGCTAACCGAGCCAAACAGCGGAGAAACGTTCGACCCGCTGCACGACGAGGAATTTGTCGCAGGAATGCCGGTGTCCGCGGACCTCGCGCGCATTCTCGGGCAGAACGGAGAGCATCTGCGAAACCGCGTCGCGCCGGTTCACAACTGGAGCGCGGTCGACGGAAGCGAAGCGGACGCGCTGCGCTTGCAGGGCATGGGCGGCTTCATCCCGGTCCATCCCGAAGGACGTTCGCTGACGATCCACGTTCGCGGACTGCGCAACGGATCGGGCACTGCGTCCGTTTACATCGCGCATGCGTCGCAGTTGCCCGCGCGGCCGATCTACCACAACAACGGACGCGGCTGGTTCGCGGAGCCGTACGAGTATCCGATCAACCCAGCGGACGGCGTCGCTCGTCTGGATTTCTCCAGCGGCGTCGAGTCGTGGCAAAGCACGACCGTCGATTTGCGAGCTATTCGCGATCAGTTGCGCGTCGGTCATCGTCAGCACTGGCCCGCGGCTCAAGGTCCTTACGATCTCGGCGGGCTGTTTCTAATACACCCAGACGCAGGGAAATCCGGCTACACTCCCAGCGTGGACGTGCGCAGCGTCAGCGCGTGGGGAGCGTAGCGTGGCGGCAACAGTACCGCGCAGATTCCCAGACGAGCCGCCGGGATTCGTCGTGCGCTCCGCAGCTCCAGTCGACGGCATCGGCTGGGCGTCGCCTGTCGTTCTCGCTGCGTGCGCGTCGTACGGATATCGAGCGCGACCCGCGTTCTGTTCGTGGTCGCCTCTGCCGCTCTATACGAACAGCGGACGAACGACGCTCGCTCGACAGCAGAACGGAGGAATCGAGCCGGATTTTGTAACCGCGGTCGCGTCTGGGAACACGTTCACCTATGAGGACAGCCGCTTTCGTTTCCGCACCTCTGCATGGGCTCGCTATCTCTGGGTCGCGGTGCTCTGCGACGCGGAGATAGGTCCGTCGAGCGACGTCGTCGCGTCCGTTCGCACGCCGAACATTAACGGAGTGGCGGGCGGCGTCGTCGACAACGGCTGCACGATGATCGCTCCAGTCGTGCCGAATCTGCTCGGCACTCCGTGGTGGGCGGCGGGCGCTCCGCAGTGGAGCACAACAGGCACAGTCGCGGACGATACGAGCGTCCTCGCGTCTGCTCCGCGACTGCTCAATCTCGACGCGACCGGCGCTCCGAATTCCGGCGTCGACACTGATGTCGAGGTCGTCATCGATTACGACGGCGGGACCGGCGATATACGCGTCCGCGGCGTTTCGATCTGGGAGCTTTGGGAAGCGAGCGTCGCGTGACAACGATCGTGCAGGACTGGACGCGCGAGAGCGAACGTATCGCGCTCGTTCTCGAAATCGACGGGCTCGCGGAGCGCTTCTACTCGCACGCAGATCCGGGCGTCTCGTCTCCGTACGTCGCGCGGCCCGGTCTGCTCGTCGGTCGCGGCGGAACCGTGCTCGAGAGCTCGCGATTCGACCTCGCGCAGATGATCGCAGACGGCGGCGGCGCGACGGTCAAGATCGCGGACACCGGACCGATCGAGCTCGGCGGCAACGGCGCAGCGTCCGCGCTGCTCCGCATGGGCGCAAACGGAGCGACGAGCGCGACGCGACTTGCAGCGGACGTCGCATCGCAGGCACCGGGCGCCGCGCTTGCGTCGCTGACTGTCGCGGATAACAGCGCGTTCGCGGGCGCGGGCTATCTCTGGATCGGTCAAGAATGCCTGTCGTACACCGGCGTTTCCGGCTCGACGCTGTTCACGGGGCTTACTCGCGGACAGCTCGGCACGCAGGCGTCTGCGCATTTCGTCGTCGACTCGGGCGGGTTCGCCCCCCTCGTTACGAGCGAGTGCGTCGCGTTTCGAGGTCGACGAGCTCGACTGCTCGGCTATGTGCTCCGCGATGACGGCTCCGTCGCAAACGCGATCGATCTCGTTCGCGGGTTCATCGATCAGCCGCCGCGACTCGACGCGGACGGCGTTACGATCACAGTCACTCTCGCGCCGGACGTCGCGCGTCTAAAAAACAAGCTGCCCGGATACGGAGTTGCGCAGGAAACGACCGTATCGCGCGGCGTTCATGTTTTCAGCGATGGTTACGCCGGGCGCGCGCGCGCGTCGATAGTGATGCCGCTAGGCGCGGGAATTGACGTCGTCGACATCGGGGCGAGTGCTGGAGCGGGCGGCGCTGGGACAATCGAAGTCACGGCGGATCAGATTGCAGACGCGGCGGCAATTTTCGACCCGACTTTTGCGTCCGGCGATGTGCGGCGCGGCGTTATCGAGACGAGCGGTTCCGATCTGAGTGAAATCAACGCGTTCGCGACCGCGCCGCCGCGGAACGAAATACAGACGTCCGGCGCGTGGGCTGCGCAGGAAAACCGCCGCGCGCGGAATCCGATCCTGTTCGATTACATCGAAGCGGTGTTTCATGACGGCTCGACGTCGCCGGAAGTTCTCGCGTGGCCGAGCGCGCTGATTGACAAAGTCAACGCGGACTGGAGCCCTGGAACGTACACAAGCCCGAACGGTCGATGGGCGGACATCAGACTTGAGGCGGGCGGAACGCGTCTCGCGCTGACGCCAAACGTCCCAGCGCGCGCGCTCGTCGTAAACATCGTCGGCGGGATTCCGCAGGAACAGGGCAACGTCGATGCGGTCTGCGTCGTCGGAATTCAGCCGCAATCGCCGAACGAGCCGGGCGGCTATGGTCCTGTCGGTCGTCGATGGATACCGGAGCGCGGAAATCGGTTCGATCCCGGTCCAGACTCGCAGGGTCGAGCAGTCGTTCCGATGGTCGGATGTCCGCTCGCGTTTTATCAACACGGCGAACGACGAATCACGCTCGATGACGATGTGTTCGGCGGCGTGTTGCCCGCGCAACTTGAGTTGCAAGGAACGCACCCGAGCGGCGATCAAGTCCGGCAGACTGTCGGCGTGTCCGCTATCAATTCGCACGCTGCGCCGGACGGTCGAACCGTTTACTCGTACACGCTGACCGAGAACACCGCGCAGGTCCGGTTCAATGACGAAGACTGGCAGGCGTATCCGTGGCCTGTTTCGATGGTCGACTTTGACGCGCCGATCGTCGCGCGCCCGATGGTCGCACTCGCAGCGGTGACAATGCCGGTCGCGGTCGGGCAGATACTCGCGTCCGCGCACGGCGACAACGTGCGCGGAACATACGACGTTTTGCATGACGGGCTCGGCATGGATACGTCGCAGCTCGATCAGTCGTCGATCGTCGCAGCGGGCAACGGACCGCCCGGCCTGTCGTCAATCCTAACGCGATTTGACCGCGACGACCCGAAAGAGGTCGCGGACGTCGTGGGGCCGCTCGCGCGTTCGTTCGGGAACGGAATCACGCAGGGCATCGACCGGTTAACCGGCGCGCGTCTCGTCCGACTTGTGCAGATCGTTCGTCCGTCCGCTGCTCGAGCAAACGATTCGCTCGTTGCGAGCGATTTCACCGCCGACGCGACTGTCGAGTCGATGGTCGACGACGAGATCGTAAACGCGTTGACGTTTATGTGGTCAGACGATCATCCGGGCGTGGAATTCCGCGACGCGGACTCGATACCGCGACACGGCGGCGAGGCGCAGTCGCAAGAGGAAAAGCTATCCGGGCTTGCGGTTTCAAGCGAGGTCGTCGATCTGCGGTCTGTGTTCGTTCCAATTTCGACGCGTCGCTTCGCGCTGCTCTCGAACCCGCGTCGCGTGTTTCGCGGAACGCTGCCGCTCGGTCGCGCAATGCTGCTCGCGCTCGGAGACGTCGTCGAGCTGACGCACGCCGACGTCATAGACTACGACGGATCGCGCGGAGTGACGTCCGCTGCGTGTCTCGTGACCGCAATTGCTCCGTCGCTTGAAAACGGAACCGCGGACATTGAGCTTGTTTACTACGGAGCGCGCGTCGGCGGCTTTGCTCCATCGCTGCGAGTGATTGCGACGCCCGCTGTCGACGAAATCACCGTCGCTGCGAACGTCTACACGCTCGCGCGAGAGCCGCTGACAGGACAAACAGTCGAGGACTTGGACTTTTTCGACGTCGGCGACACCGTGCTACTGCGACCCGCGACGCTTCCGGGCGGCTGGCCAACCGGATACACGCGGACGATTATCGCGCTCGACCGAACGACGCGCATCGTCACGCTGTCAGCAGCGCACGGGCTCGCAGCGGGCGACCGCGTGCGCTCTCCGTCCTACTCGTCGAGCTCGACGGACTCGCAGAAGCTCTCGCACTTCGGTTCGACCGCGACAGGACTCGTCGTCGCGGGCGTCGCGCTCTACGAGCACGAATAGTCAGTCGGGCAGAATCTCGAGCGCGCGGTCGCGAATGCGCTCGGTCATCTGCTCCGGGTCGCCCGGTGTGAGGTGCGGACGTCTCCAGCCGCCGAGCGAATGCGAAGCGCGCGCCCATCCGTCGACCGTCGCGCCGGACCCGAGCGCGCGAACCATCGTCGCGACCCACCACGCTTCCGCTTCAATCTCGGCAGCTCGTCGGAACCACGGGTCGAGCAGATAGCGCAGGCCCCACGCGACGCGATAGAGCAGCGACCCGGCCTGTTGACGCGCGTGCGTCGTTTCATGCGCGAGCAGCGCGACGCCGCGCGCGCTGTTGAGGTCGACGCTCGAGCGGAGTCGAATGCGTCGCAGGATTGGATTCGCCCACGATCGCTGCGGGTTACGACCGCCGCTGCGTCGAATGCGAATGTCGAACCCAGCGTCGAGCGCGTGATTCGTGAAATGCAGACGCATCCACGTTAGCGAACCGGTCGCGAGCGTGTCGTCGATTCGAGTGCGCAGCGTCATCGCTTGTCCTCAATCTGGACGAGCTCAGGATCCGCCGAGTCGCACAGCCCCCAACGCGTGCAGCCGTCGCGCGCGGTGTAGTCGAACAACCGGAACTGTTTGCCGCCTCGATCCGTACGCGACCATTCGACGACTTCATCGAACCACGGATCAGGCGCGTCGTCGCCGCCTCTCGCGTGAAAGAACGTGCGACGCGAGAGCCGCTCGATCTCTCGAACGACTGTCGCGTCGTTCTCGTCTTTCGCGTATCGCGTCCGCGTTGTTGCGAGCGACGGCGAGTCTCTCCAGTCGGACCACGAACATTCGACACCATCAGCGCGAGCAGCAAGAAACGCCGCACGCGTGCGCGCTTTTTCGACGACGCTGGCTCGAACGGCGTCGTCTTGCGCCATGCGCTGCGCGAAGTTGTCGGTCAACTCGCGCTCAAGTCGAGAAACTTCGCGCGCGCGACTGGGCCAGATGTCCGCGACGACAGACACCTCGGACTTTCGAGCGTGGATGCAAGGAAAACAACCGACGCGCGACGCGCCCTGTAAATACAGCGGGTTGGGCGCGAGCGCCTTTGCGTGATGCATCGCGATAATGTCGTCGAACGAGTGCTCGACGAGCGGACGCCAAACGGTTGCATCGAGCGACGCGTCAAAGTCCCACCGAGCCGACTGGCTGCGCGACAGACTCTCTGCGCGGCGAATCTCGATCACGTTGATAACGTCCTCGTCGAGCGAAAGCAGATGATCCCGCAGCGGAAAGAACTTTAATTCCTGCGTGCAAAAGCGCATACGGCGACTCGGGAACGCCTGTCGCTTGCGGACAAGATCCGCCATGCCGGCATATTTCGAGGAACGCAACTCGGTGACCGGTCCGAAGCGTTCGGCGAGCGGCCCGCGAACATAGTCGTATGTAACGGGGTGCTCCCAGCCCGTATCCAAAAACACGGGCGTAAATGTTACGCCGTTGTGTTCGAGCATTAGCGCCGCCGCTGCGCTGTCTTTGCCCCCACTCATGCCGAGCACAATCCGGCCGTCGTCGCCGTGCTCCGCAAGTCGCGCGCGATCTTCGTCTGTCAACTCGAACAGTCGCTCGTCTGGAATTCTTCGCCCGCTGTCACTCATCGTTAGCCCCGTCCGTCTCGCCCGCTGCGAGCTCGATTGTGCTCTCGTTTACACCGCGCGGCTCCGCACCCAGCGCCCAGCGGTCGAGCGTCGTATGCGACACGCCGAGACGCGCCGCGAGGTCGCGATTCGTCACAGAGTGCTGCGCTCGGATTGTCGCAAGAAACCGCTGTCGCGGCGTGCGGTCGCGGGTGGCTCGTCGTCCCATCAGACGGCAGCCGGCTCGAGCAACCCGGACTCGGCCAACCGGCAGTGGCGCACGACCCGCGCGACCTCGGCGTGGCTGAACGTGGCGAGCGCCGCATCTGACGGAACGCCGCGGAGCCACCGCTGCACGCGGCAGTCGTAGTAACTGACGGTTCCGTCACGGTGAAAGGTGGTCTCGCCGTTGGGCTTCCAGATGGGCTTGTTCATCTTGCGTCCCTTTCGTTTCGGCCTGCCATCATCAGTGCGCGGCGGCCAGTCCGCGCAGACGCCCGAAGGCGTTTCGGCTGCTTAGGCGGTGGCGCGGCGGGCCGCCTTGCGCCTCTCCCACGCGGCAACATTGCCACGCTCCGCAGAGACCGTGAGGAGGAACAAAAGGTGTGCACACTTCCACATGGGGAAGTTGTCGCAGTTGTCGCAGTAGGCGGCGTACGCTTGCGCCTCGATGTGGCGAGCGACCGCCCACAGGCGGTCGCCCTCGGGCCCGTCGTCGAGCCCGGAAGCGTAGGCGAGGGCGTAAACCCACTGGCAGGCGTTTTCGATGTCGTCCGCGGTCATGTTGAGCTTCCTTGCAGTGTCGGTCATTCGATGTCCCCTTGCGACGTTGTGAGTTTATTATGCACACCCCGGCCACACGCGTGAAGATAAAAAACACATTGGCGCGTTTTTTCTTTCGATGCGCTGATAGAGCGCGTTCCCGCGTCGGTTGCAGCGTGCTTTCGCGCGAAGTACCCTGTTCCCGAGCGCATTCACACTGACTGCGGAGGTTTTATGCGCCGTCTGGCTCTCGCACTCGTCGTCGCTCTGACGACTCTCGCAGCGCCGGTCGCGGCGCAGGACATCGGCGCGACGACCGTGCTTTCCGAGCAGGTCACCGCCGCCGCCGCCGCGTGGACTGACGTGACGCTGTCGTCGATGGACTGCGTCAGCGGTCGGTGTATTTCGAGCGGCGAAGCGTCGTTCGTCTACGTCTACAGCTCGGGCGCGGCGTGTCGCATTCTGCTCAGAGCTGAGAGCGGCGAAGCGACGACCGCAGCAATCTATGTGCCGAGCGGCGGCGCGATCAGCCTGCCGGTGTACGGCACTGGCACTAGCAGCATCAGCTTGCACGGCGACGGCAACACGCCGACCGTGTACCTCGTCGTGGGGCGGCGATAATGCGTCGCCTCGCACTCCTCGCGCTGACGACACTGTGCTGCACGGCTCCCGCGGCGGCGCAATACAACGGCGGCGGCTACGTCCCGCCGTCGGGCGGGGGCGGTGGCGACCTGCTCGCCGCGAACAACCTGTCGGACGTCGATGACGCCGCGACGGCGCTGGCCAACCTGGGGACGCTGCCGGCGTTCCGCGTCTGCTCGACCTGCGCCTACACGACGATCGCCTCGGCGATCACCGCCGCCGACAGCGCGGGCGGCGGCGTGGTCAAGGTTGCGCCGGGCTCCTACTCGGAAGCCTTGACCGCGGCGGCTGGCGTCCATCTGCTGTGCGATGTCCCGTCGGCACAGGTCAAGGCTTGCCGCATCACAGGCACGGCGGGCAACCCGGCGATCACCTACGATATCGGCACGCCGGGCGGGCTGCGCGAGAATCACGTCTCGCTCGCGCGCGGCTTTCTGCTCGTCAGCGGTGGCGGTGTCGGCGTGCCGGCTGTGTCGGTCGAGTGTCCGGTGGCCGCGGCGCAGCGGGTTGAACTCTATGAGGTCGATATGTTCTCCGCGTCCGGTTCCGGGCAGGCGCTGCGCATGACCTGCGGCGCCACCGGCTCGGGCGGCCTCTCGACCGTCGCCCGCATCCATGGCGAATATACGCAGCTTGCGTCGCAGGGCGGCTCAACCGAGTCGGTCGTGTACCACTCGGGCGGCTGGCTCGACGTGCGCGGCTAT
>Ga0180430_10000736_pt1 | contig 34656 bp, 44 predicted proteins | sample SS_ome_9_FD_132999 | JGI IMG/M metagenome (GOLD analysis project Ga0180430, IMG submission 132999) | Hypersaline lake sediment archaeal communities from the Salton Sea, California, USA - SS_1_S_2 metaG | ecosystem: Environmental > Aquatic > Non-marine Saline and Alkaline > Hypersaline >... | reverse complement strand
TATTGATTTGATTGTAATTCGGCTTTCTAACATTTGATTATTCTAATATACAATCATTTTGACTAATTAAAGATGTGAATTGATTCTTGTAGTTTCCTCTGTTGGGAATTATGAATCAGGCCCGTTTATCTATAAAGCCGACGGAGGGAATACGGCATATGGATAAAAAGTCCTCTGCGAATAATTGCTATTTGTATAATTATTTAAACGTATAAACATCTCTAATATCTTTTGAAATAGACCCCCTCCTGTTATATGCTATTACTTTAATTTCATGATTTCCATTTTCAACATCAATAATCCAGTACCATTTAAAACTTGGTTTAGAGCTTGCATATTTAAGTACGTCATCAATATAGATTTCAACCATAGTGATGTTGTTACCAGTTGTATTTACAACTAGATCTGTACCTCTAAAAATCTTAGGGGTTCTGGTATCAAATTTTACTTCTTTAAAAAGAATTTGTTGTAAAACCCGGTGATTAAGCCATATTCTAAATTCGGTTCTAAAAATACTTCTTAAAATTAGATTTTCCCAATATTTTTGCTTAAAATATGTATATCCCCTCTGCGGATGTTGAATTTTTATAATAGGTACATCAGGTCTTAAATTTCCATATACCCCCTGAATATAACAAAGCCCTGTTCCTCCACCTGTTATATTTTCATAACCTGTTCCCTTGCCAGTGATGAAGATATCTGCATCATATGATAATTTTTGCCATCCCTTTTCTCCCCATCCTTCCCCCCAACTATTTTTAATAATCCAATAACGACCAGTGTCATTATATCCAATAATAGCTACAGCATGAAGCATACTAAGATTTTTTGTAGGATAATAAACTCCGCTTTTATAACTATAAAAATTCTTTGAAAAATTGATAATTGCAAAGATTGGTCCGTGTTCTATTAACGCATTTTTAATTGATTCTTCGGTATTTTCAATCCAACTCCAATTACTGATTTTTACTGTTCTGCTTTGCCAATCTTCAACAACTTCAGTAATTGGTGTCTCAAATTCTCTATTAGCATATGGAAAAGCGCCTTCATCAGGAACCCCATATTCCATCAGAAATTCAAGCATATCTGTAAAATTTGCACCATATGAACAGCTACCATTGTTCATAAAAAATAAAGCTGCTTCGGATAAATCACAATCAAAAGGATACCCAATTTCATATTGAACTAATGTTTCAATCATTGAAACCATTGCAAATGATTCACAAGAAGAGCATGGATGCTGATTTTTAACAGAAGTTGTATAATCAAACCCATTTATGTCTTTCCAACTAAATGACTCCGGAAGATTTTCTGTAATTAAAGATTTTATTGAAGGCTCATTGTAATAGTTCACCGATGAAACAAGATTACCAGAACTTATTAGAAAAAATATAGAAATAAATAAAATAAATATTTTTTTGTATTTCATGAATTTTTTATGTTATAATTAGTTAAATAATTAATGGAATATTATAAAAAATTAGTTTGCAAAATAATAATTTTCCAAATATAATATCTGAAATTTCCTCAATTTTGTATGTAATTTTCAAAAAAATTATGAAATTAAGGTTAAAAGCCCACTGATCAAAAATGTACAATTTAGTACATTTCTAAGGAGAAAATACTTCTGGCAAGCCGACGGAGGGGTTCGAACCCTCGACCTGCTGATTACGAATCAGCCGCTCTACCAGCTAAGCCACGTCGGCAATAGATATATTTGATATTTTTATCTTGGAATACAATCATATGATAAAAATATGACTATGTAATAATCCGGAATAACTATGAAGGGAAAGTGGATAATACTTCTGTGATTATGAATGGTCTGTGGTGTGGATGAAGCTGGACGAGGCCCGGTTATAGGGCCTTTAGTTATTGCTGGAGTGATTCTTCAAGATGAAACCATGTTATCAAAATACAATATACGGGATTCAAAAAAGATTACTCCAAAAAGACGCGAGGTATTGGAACATATCATTAAACAGCATGCCGAAGCAATTGAAGTTGTATCAATACCTGCATTGGATATTGATGATATGCGAAAGGTGATGACCCTTAATGAAATCGAGGTGTTTGCATTTACCAAAGTCATTAAAAAACTAAAGCCTCGCTCTTGTTATGTAGATGCTGCAGATGTAAACGAAAAACGATTTGGAGAAGATATTTCATCGGGACTGCCTAAATCAATTCAAATAATATCAAAACATAAAGCAGATGACATTTATCCAATTGTTGGTGCTGCCTCTATTATCGCAAAAACAGAACGTGACCGGCAAATACAACACATTGCAGATAAATTAGAGAAACGGCTCCACATTCCCCTTGGTAGTGGATATCCCTCAGATCAACTTACACAAAAGTTCCTAAAGACCTGGGTTGCATCCTATGGAAGACTTCCACCACATACAAGGAAATCTTGGAATACCGCGAAACGAATCCTTTCTGAGAGTAAACGAAGAACACTGGATGAGTTTTAAGAAAAATAATGGGAGAGGATCTGATACCAACGGGTATTGGTGGATACACTGGCTCAGATCCAGAATTAAGAGTGCGATACATTTTTTTTATTATTTAAAACTATAATGTAAAACTGTCAAAATGATAAAATGTCAGTTTCAATGAACTTGATTCGTTTAATAAAGGAAGGGAAAAAAGGTTTGAAGGTTATTCTTCTAGTAAAGTAAGCAAGGTTTTTTCATCGAATGGTTTGCTAATGTAATCTTTGATGTAAGGAGCATACTCTATGATATTGTGATGTTCTTTTGTTCCTCTACCAGTGATAATTGAAATAGTTATGTCTTTATCAAGTCCACGATTTATGATTTCTCGAATAGTATCCCAACCAGTCATTTTTGGCATCATGAGATCAATAAGGACAACACCTTTGAATCCCTGTTCAAGTTGTTTCAGACAGTCTTTACCACTAGAAACCATGATAACTTCGATATCATATTGTTCATAAAATGCTTGTAGTGCTGTTAAAATATCTTCTTCATCATCTACTACCATTATTTGTTGTTTTATTGGTTTCATCACATCTTTCATAGTATCCCTTCGGTAGTGCTTTCTTTCAATGAATATATAAAAAGGTGCGGTGAAAAAATTGCAGAATGACAAGATATAAAAAAGAAAAAAGGAGATTATTGATGTTTCTCCTGGAATTCCTTTAAAAAGGTAACGAGTGCTTCTACTCCATCCATTGACATTGCATTATAGATAGATGCACGCATGCCACCAACAGATCGATGACCTTTAAGCCCTATAAGATCATGGTCTATTGCTTCTTTCACACATTGTGCTTCCAATTCAGGTGTTGGCAGATTAAAAGTGACATTCATTAAAGAACGGGAATCCTCTTTTGCATGTCCTTTATAGAATCCATCTGAACCATCAATGGTATCATATAGCAGTTTTGCTTTCTTTCGATTTTTTTCTTCAATCGCTTTAATACCGCCTTGTTTCTTTAAATATTCAAGGCTCAGTTTACACATGTAGATTGCCCATACTGGACCTGTGTTAAACAAAGAGTCTTTGTCCGCATGAATCTTCCATTTCTGCATTGTCGGTGTACTATCCGGTACTCGGTTTAGTAAATCTTTCCTAGCAATTACTAACGTAACCCCTGCAGGCCCAAGATTCTTTTGTGCACCAGCATAAATAACACCAAATTTGTTCACATCTATCTTTTTGTCCATAATATTTGAGGACATATCACAGACAAGAGGTACATCAGCAGGTGCCTCAGGCCATTTATGATATTCAGTACCATAAATTGTGTTGTTGCCAGTTATATGCGCATATGCTGCATTATTACTAAATTCGATGCCCTTAGGGATATATGAAAAATTTTTATCTTCTGAACTTGCTACGACATTGACATCGCCATAGAATTTTCCTTCCTTAATCGCTTTTTTTGACCACGCACCAGTATTAACATATTCCATAGGTTTGTTTTTTTGTTGCAGATTGACTGGTACCATAAAAAACTGAGTAGATGCCCCACCTTGAAGCCAGAGAACTGCATACTCATCTGATATTCCCATTATATTTCGTAAAAGTGATGATGCTTGGCTGTGAACCTCTGCATACTCCTTTGAACGATGGGATAACTCCATCATGGACATGCCAATATTATCAAAGTTGGTAAGATCCTTTTGTGCCTGTTCGAGAACAGGGAGAGGCAAGGTTGCAGGTCCCGCATAAAAATTAAACACGCGTTTTGTCATACTTTCATACCTCCAAGTATATACTGTTGTATCCGCGTATCAACCAGTGAGATTTAAAGATATCCTCTGAAACAAGCTATAGTTCTTGGATATAAAACATTAAAATTTCTTTTTGGAGTGAAGTGTAAAGAAACTGGATAAGAAGTGTACCATAACGCGTTAATAAGCAAAGTACTCAAAACAGTGTATTGTGAGTAAGATGGATAAACTATTAGTCGCTGCGTTAAGAAATACTTTTCGGATGGAACAAGAAGATGCTGAGGGACTCGCAAAAACCGTTGAAACCATTTTTAAAGGTCAAAAAGAAGTCGAAGACATGAGTATTGACAAATATGTTCGTGCATTATTCTATGAACTTCAAAAAGAAAACCTTTTAAAAATCCGTCGGGAAGAATTAAAAGAACAAGGCAAACAGATGCGTAAATTCTACTGGTCGTTTAACAAAGAAGAAATCAGAAAAGAGGCACTTAGAAAGAGGAAAAAAGACTCCTATCAGATCTATCATGAGATCCCGCGAAAAGCCTGGGTACAACGATCATTAAATAATTAGAATTTTTCCCTTTTTTTCACTTCCATTATTTGTAATACTCAATCAGGTATTCTTGTAGTTTTTTATTTTTTAAAAGTTAGATTAAAAAAACAGTACACATACCTATAAATGTATCTTTTAAATTACATACGATTCAATTAAAGGTGAACAATATGTCATTTATCACAGCGATTAATTGCATGGATGGACGCGTTCAGGAACCAGTCATAAAATGGTTAAAGCAACAATATGATGTAACCTATGTAGATATGATCACTGAACCAGGACCGATTAAAATTTTAGCAGAACAACAACCTGCACAGTTACTACAATCGATTAAAGATAGAGTTGATATCTCTGTGAATAAACATGGTTCAGAGAAAATAGCTTTGATTACCCATTATGATTGTGCAGGAAATCCCGTAGAAAAAGACATCCAGATGGACCAGTTGAAAAAAGCAAGAGAAACTGTTTCAGCATGGGATTTTCCTGTAGAACTAATTGGACTCTGGGTTGATGATAACTGGATGGTTTATAAGATATAATCTCTTAATTCTCTCCTTTTTTAATATCATCACACCATTACGTTTACTCTACGTTTTTTCCTAAGCTATGAAGAATAGTACTACAAAATAGACATTGATGAGGAGGATAAATGAAATCAACGCGTTCATATTCTGCTCTGCAACCTTTGAAGCAATTGTTTTTGAGAGAGGATGTTTCATCCAGCCAAGAACAGCAATGAGTAATGGAATCAATGATAGGAGAACAAGGGGTATGAAATTTATTGAATCTGGAAGGAACCCAAAGAACCCCATAATAAATAAATAGAGAGATGCAAGGAGCACTGAGAAAAGAAGAAGTATATAGCTTTGTTTTCTTCCAATTTTTGTAACAAGTGTTTGTTTATGTGCTTTGATATCTCCCTCCATATCTGCTGTCTCTACAATAATCATGAATTCTAAACCATAAATGAAAAACGCAATAGCAAACACACCAAACACTGCATCAAGACTCCCGTGCATTGTCCAATATCCAATCCCTGGCATGAGCAGACCCATGTTGATCATGTTGGCGATTTCACCCATACCACGATATGCAAGTCGTAATGGTGGAGCGGTATAGAACCATCCAAGCAGGTTTCCAAAGATAATAAAACCCAAATAGGTAAGTGGGTATGAAAAAAGAAAAACAAAGATGGTTGCAAGAATAGTTGAAACAACCATTAAACCTATAGCAATTCTTATGCTAAGCGGGCGAAGCTCAGGATGATCTATAAGAATTTTTGATCCACCAGCTATAGAAATCGGTTGATTGTACTGATCAACTTCAATATCAAAATAATTATTGCTATACGATAATGAGAGATGAGCAGGCATCATAATTGCGTACCCAAAAAGGAGAAATTGCCATGAAAACGGACTACCTGCAACCACCGCAAGCAGTGCCCCCATTGTATATAAAAAAAATCCACCTGCAAGAAAGCGAAAACGCCCCAATTCCAATAGTAATCTTATTGTTTCATTCATGTTACTCCGTTAGATCATACTGTTTACTTGCGTAAAGAAAACCAAAGGATACCCCTGTTTTCGGTGTACTTTTTTGATGATGAATTGCATGTGATCGAAGCACACGTTTTAAATATCTGCTCTGCGGCGCATGCTTAATCTTAATACGTTTATGGAAGAATATATCATGAACAAGAAAATAGCCCAAACCATACAATAGTACCCCAATTCCAATTGCGACACGATAATCATATCCTTGCATTGAACCAGTAAAAATCAAGAGAAATGAAATAATACTAAAAATCAATCCAAAGACATCATTCTTTTCAAACCGACCCTTTGTGTATCGATGATGATCCTCATGTAGATACCACCCAAAGCCATGCATGACGTATTTATGTAATAACCATGCGACGCCCTCCATAGCAATAAAGGTGATAAGAATGATTGGAATGAAAAAAAGGAATTGTTCAACAACACTCATCAGTTTTTTCCTCCTTGATTATTTATTTAATGAACAGGCATCATAGGAAACTTTTCAGGCATCGGGCATATTTGTAGTGAATTATTTGGTTTCCGTGGATCAATGATATTCAGAAGAGTCGTTGAAATAATATGTTTAATCATTGGTTTCACCTGCTTATTATAGATGATAAACGGGTTTTTATGAATCTGATTTGCTGTCCAATTATACATTTCCGATGCTGTTTTTATTGGGATTAAATATTGCTTTGGAATATATTGATAACCTTCCTCTGCAATCTGTTGCCAGTGACAATAATATCCAAGTTGCCTCTGAATAAACTCAACAAATCGTTCAGGCTTATGTTTTACAGATTCTTCCTCTAAACTTTTCAATCCATAATTATGCATCTCTTCAGTTGGCATATAGCGCCTTCCAAGGGTAATATCCTCTGCGATATCTCGAATAAAATTTATGTATTGCATAGAGCGACCAAGATATCTTGCATGATACATGGCTTCCTCTGGTAAATCCATAATTTTAGCCATAAATAACCCAATGACCTCAGCAGAACCATACATATAATTGATGGTTTCATCCATCGTTTCATAAGTGGATTTTTTGATATCGGTTTCCATTGAATTAAGAAAAGCATCTATCCATTTTGGATCAAATCTTTTTCGTTGTGCTAAATGGACAAAGGAATCTATTACAAGATCATTGGTTTTATACCCATTCATGGCTTGTTCATATTTTTCTTTAAAGGCATAAAAACCTTCTACGTTTTGAGGAGTGGAATCGACAAAATTATCTGCTTTTCGAACAAATCCATAAAGGGCAAAAACATCCTTCTTTAAATGTGATGGAAAAAACAAGCTACTATAAAAATAGGTTTTGCTTCCCTCTTGAAAAATGTTAAATAATGTTTTATTTATCAATGAAAACACCATATACCATTCATTTATAGTAATTTTATTATATATTTATACTTTATTATTCAGTTCTTTGAGTTTCTCTAATACTGCTTCAATATGACCATTTACTTTCACTTTTGACCATATATGTTCTATATCGCCCTCAGGACTAATGATAAATGTGCTGCGTATCACTCCTAAAAATTCTTTTCCATACAACTTTTTAGGCTTCCAGACATCATATTTTTCCAATACTTCATGATCAGGATCACTAAGCAAGGTAACTGTGAGATCATGTTTCTTTTGAAATTTCCGATGACTCTCACAGGAATCTGGACTAATTCCTAAAACAATGGTATTTAGTTCATTGAATTCTTTTTCATGATACGTAAATGCAACTGCCTCAAGTGTGCACCCTGGCGTGTTATCTTTTGGATAAAAATATAAGACAACTCTTTTTCCATGGTAATCTGAAAGACATAGCTTTTGTTCATCTTGATTCTTTAAACAAAAGTCAGGTGCTTTTTCTCCAATTTCAACCATACTTTTTTTCACCTCATATACAAGGAGGCGTGATTAATCCGGTATTAACACCGTATCAATCACGTGAATAACACCGTTTGTGCAATCAATATCAGTTTGAATCACTTGAGCATCATCAATAAAGACAGCGTCTTTTGCATCAATCGAAATGTCTTTCCCATTTGCAGTCGTTGCTTTAGACAGTGTAACAACATCATCTGCCATGACTTTCTCTGGAATCACATGATAGGTCAGAATCTCAGTAAGCTTCTCTTTGTTTTTCAAAAGATCTTCTATGGTTCCCTCTGGAAGCTTACTAAATGCTTCATCTGTTGGTGCAAAAACAGTGAAAGGTCCATCACCAGATAATGTATCAACTAATCCAGCTTCTTGTGCCGCTTTTAAAAGGATTTTAAAGGTTCCTGCCTCCGCAGCGGTTTCAATAATATTCTTCATATGATTTTAACCTCAAACTAATATGAATCACTAGGCATATAGTCATGTTTAAAAAACATACAAAAAACATTAAAAAAATAGAGAAATAAAGAATCTTATGTGCTCAAACGCTTATGCAACAACATTTTCCCTTTATCTGTGGTATATATGTTTTTTAGTTTTCCTTCTCGTTTTACATATATAAGTTGTGTGCTAAGAAGACCATCCAATTTTACCTTAACTGTTGGATAGGTCATATGAAATGTCTGGGTTAATTTTTTAATCGATACTTTCATATTTTTCTTGTTTTCTTGATAAATATACTTCAATATATTATAGAGTTCATCATCAATGATAAGATCCTCCACATTCTGACTGGGAAGCTGTATGAACTCATTTTTTAATATGGCGATCTGATTCTCAGAAAGAAGATTTGTATCAACTTGTAAAAAAAACAATGAATTGGTCGATGCAATAATCTCATTAATGGTAAATAATGATTTTAATACGTCTTCAAAGCTAAATAAAGTTATAAGATAATGTAGCCCATCTAAAAGAAATGCGCTATTATTTTTACATTTAGATTCAAAAAAACGAGTTAATACATCAAGATCTGCAATCGTTTCAAACTCTTTAAATGATTTTTGTGTCAATAATACAGGTTGAATGCTTGTTGAACGTGGAATAAGATTCTTTAGATAAGCTGGGGCAGTTCTAGTTATGAGATAAGTAGAATGATCCCTAATTGATAAATCTACCAATAAATCAATAGAAGGTGAAACATTGGTTTGTGTAATTAGATAGTTGCAACCAGATATAAGTTTCCCATGCAATTCCGTATCCCGAGTAATATCTGTTCCCATTAAAATTGTACCAATGCATTCCTTATTTCTACCGATTATAGGAGAAGACTGCATTCTCATGATTCGTTTGTTTTGTTGTTTTGTGAGCAGAATAACATCTGAAGTGAGAGGTTCCTCACTTTCACAAGTTTGATTAAGAAGTTCTATTATTGCTGAAGCATTCTCAAACACAAGAAGTTTTTTAACACCCCGGTTTAACACTTCGATATCCTTGTATCCCGTTAAATATTCAGCTGTTTTATTCCATATAGTAATTCGATTATTGAAGTCAAATGCAAGAATAATTTCAGTAGCACTATTAATTACATTTTTTAAATATTCTTTTGTTCTATTCGTATATTCCTCAGCCTGTTTTCGTTCATCGATTTCATCCCGCAATTTTTTATTTGCAATGCTAAGCTCTTCAGTTCTCTCTTCAACTGTTTGTTCAAGTTTAAGATGTGATTGTTTTAATGCTTCCTCAGAATGTTTCCGATCAGTAATATCAAACACTATGCCTTTGATAATAGCTGGATTTCCCTGTGAATCACGTTCAACAATTGAACCACGATCATAAAACCATTTATACACCCCATTTTTTGCTTTTATACGATATTCAATTTCATATAAATCTTTTTTACCAGAAAGATGATCTTGCATCGCTTGCATAGCCATCTCATAATCATCAGGATGTAATAACTCAGTGAATGCTTCAAACGTTACATCTTGAAAATCATTCATGTCATACCCAAGCATTTTCACTTTATTTTCATTAAAAATTACTTTACCCGTTTGACAATCCATCTCCCACCACGCAAGATTGCCAGCGGATAAACATAAATCTAAGCGTTCTTGATACATTTTCAAATGTTGCAAACTCTCAGAATCACTCATACAAAAATATATCTGATTGTGCTATTTAATTTTATACCGAAAATTTGGACTTGGTGAAAGAATTTTGTTAAAACATTATTTTTATTGTATTTTAAACTTTATTTAACTGTTCTATACATAGTCTTTTATATCATATTATCGTTATATTATCATAAATCCTAAAGGGGGGTTTTTAAATAAGAAAAAATGTAATCATCAGTATAATCGTTCTCTTGATTCTATTTTTAAGTATTTCAACTCAAGCAATTCAAGAGAGCAATAAACGAACAGATGCAGCAACAAAATCCATCCAATCACAGCAATTTGAATCAGAAATTATTATTGGAAATGTAACAAGCATTGTTGGAAAAATACTGTTTGAAATCAAAAACATTGGTAGTTCAGAAGCAACAAACATCGCATGGGAAGTTTCAGTACAAGGCGGTGTGTTGAATCTCATTGATACAACAAGCACCGGTTCAATTTCAACGCTTACTGCAGGAGAAACAACAATGATAGAAACCAACACCATCCTTGGCTTCGGAGAAATAAAAGTTGATATCAGTGTAGGAGATAATGCTAAATCAGTACAAGGAAGCATCCTTTTATTTTTCATTGCCATAAACCCTGATTTTACCGCAAATTTTGATATTATTGCGGATGGATTTAACAGTCCAATATACTTGACTCATGCAAATGATGGATCAAATCGATTATTTGTTGTTGATCAAATAGGCAAAATTTATATTATAAAAAATGGAGAATTACTTTCTCAACCATTTTTAGATATAACAAATAAAGTCGTTGATCTTGATATCACTTATGATGAACGTGGGCTTTTAGGTATGGCGTTTCATCCTAATTTTGAATCAAACAATAAGTTTTATGTGTATTATAGTACGCCAAAAATGGGAGAAGGTATCAATCATGAAACAGTCCTATCAGAATATATAGTCTCCTCCAATCCAGATCTCGCTGATGAATCCTCAGAAAGGATACTCTTTCGTGTTGATCAACCTGAAGCCAATCATAATGGAGGGCAACTCCTGTTTGGACCTGATGGATATCTCTATCTTGGGTTAGGTGATGGTGGTGGTGCTGGAGATCAACATGGCACTATTGGAAATGGACAAAATAAAAATACAGTCCTTGGCTCAATCATTCGCATTGATGTAAACACTGATACTGGATATGATATCCCTTCAGACAATCCTCTTGTAGGTAGTGAAGGAAAAAACGAAATCTATGCCTATGGTTTTCGTAACCCCTGGCGTTTTTCTCTTGACCGGGAAACAAATCAGATTTTTGTTGCAGATGTCGGACAAGATGAATGGGAAGAAATCAATATTTTAAAAACTGGGGGAAATTTCGGTTGGCGAATTTTGGAAGGAACTCATCCATATGACCTTGACCTTGCAGATCTACTCGAGGTAGATATCGCAACACTCACTGAACCAATCCATGAATATAGTCATTCACTTGGTAGATCTATTACTGGTGGATATGTGTATAGGGGATCAGAAAACCCTGAACTCTATGGTAAATATGTATTTGGTGATTGGAGCTCTAGTTTTGTGGTTCCCCGAGGATCCTTGTTTTATCTAGATGAAACTACAGATGGTTCTTGGCAACGATACAATCTCGTTTCCTCAAACAATTTCAATCGATTTATATTATCCTTTGGAGAAGACGAAAATGGGGAACTCTACGTATTAAGTAAAACAAATCTTGGACCCACCGGAACCTCCGGCGATGTTAGAAAAATAATAATTGAATAGGAGAAATAAGTATGAAAAAATATAGGAAATATGAAGCAGTTTTTATGATGCTGATTTTAACCAGTGTTTTCACATCAACAGTGTTAGCTCATCCACCTGTTGATATGGAAATCAACTATGACATTGAATCACAACTAGTAACGGCAACGATAACACATGAAACACCAGGGCCAACAGTTCATTATATCAACAGAGTTACAATTGAAGTAAATGATAATGAAATCCTTTCAGAGGACTATCAAAGTCAACCAACAAATGATGTCTTTATCTATAGCTATGAAATCTCCGCTGAAATCGGCGATGTTATAACTGTTACAGCCTACTGCAATATTCAAGGATCAATCAGTCGATCTCTCACCGTTCGTGATCCCAGTCAAGATGAACCACCAGTTATTGAAATAAAAAATCCGACAAAAGGGTATTTTCATTTCTCAGGTATTCGTCTATTTGCCACTTATTTCGATCTCATCTATGATACCATGGGCTTTGGTGGATTTCGTGTACGACCTGTACAGGTATTCGTCGATGATGATATCGATGCACCAGAGGATGTGATTGTAAACATATACATTGATGATGTATTACGGGATGCTGCAATATACAACGCTAACACAGGGTATCATGAGCTGAAATGGACGGGACCTCGGCTTGGTGTTTTTACTCTAAAAGCAACTGCAGAGGATACACAAGGCAATATCGCTGAAACATCCATGGATGTCTGGTATTTTTGTTTTGTACCAGAATAATCCTTTTTCTCCCTTTTTTTATTTTTTAATTTCTATTCCTTTCCAGAATGCAATATAATCTTTGATGTTTTTTGCTGCAGGTTTCGGCTCAGGGTAATACCATACAGCATCCTTATTTGTTTCTCCACCAACAATGACATCATAATAACTTGCCTTTCCCTTCCATGGACAGGTTGAATGCGTTGAGCTCTCCTTTAAAAATTCTTTATGTACCGACTTTGGTGGAAAATAATAATTTCCTTCAACAACTTCAACTTCCTCAGTCTCAGCAATAATTTTTCCTTTCCACAATGCTTTTACCATATTTTATCCTCAAATAAAAGTAATTAAGCTAAACTCAAAAAATTTTTGATATTTCCCAAAGACAATAACAAATCATATATGATTTAATAAAACACGTCTAGAGAGCGGATAGAACATTTACCATCATGGTAAAATATATTAACATTGTTTCTTTTCAATAGTTATCAGTCGTAACACCAGGTGATCACAAAGCATATACTTCACTGTACGTACACTCTGAATACATGTGCTTTATTTTTCAAATGCCCAATACCAAGACGGAAGGAAGGATTGTAAAAAAATGAGTAAAACGGTATCAACAGAAGTACTTAAAAATGAGCTGAAAAAAGAATCAACCCAGATTATTGACATACGTTCAAATGCAGCGTATAATGGATGGCAACTGCAGAAAGAAAAAAGAGGCGGACATATACCCGGGGCGAAAAATCTACCCCATAAATGGTTTTCATATCTTGATTGGTTTGATATAGTTCAAGCAAAAAACATTCAACCTCAGCAGAACATAATACTCTATGGATACGATGCACAGGAAACAGAACAAGCAGCCCAACAATTTAAAGATCTGAACTTTCCAAATGTTCATATCTATCATCATTTTACAGATGAATGGTGTTTAAAAAATGATCTTCCTCTTGAAAAACTTCCTCGCTACCAACATCTCGTTCCCCCTGAATGGCTCTATGAATTACTTACTACAGGATCAGCTCCAACTTATCAAAATGAAACATATGCTCTCCTCCATGTTCATTATCAAAATATATCCGCATATACTCAAGGCCACATACCTCAGGCAATCGCGCTAGATACCAATCTACTAGAATCTTCTGATACCTGGAATGTACGCTCATCAAAAGAACTTGAACAAGTATTTCAAACACTAGGAATTACAGCAAATACAACCGTTATTCTCTACGGACGATTTTCAAATCCAGATTACAAAGATCCTTTCCCTGGAAGCAGTGCTGGGCAACTTGGAGCCTTTCGTTGCGCTGCACTCATGCTCTATGCAGGTGTTAAAGATGTTCGAATGCTAGATGGAGGACTGCAATCATGGGTCGATTCAGGATATGATTTAACAACAAAAGAGTACCTCCCATCACCAGTGAATAGCTTTGGAACAAGTATTCCACAACACCCAGAATATCTTGTTGATATTGCCCAAGCAAAAAACATATTGGAAGATAACCAGTCAAATCTAGTCAGCGTACGCAGTTGGCGTGAATATATCGGCGAAGTAAGTGGGTATCATTACATCAAAAAGAAAGGGAGGATACCCGGTGCCGTGTTTGGAAACTGTGGAAGTGATGCGTATCACATGGAAAATTATAGAAATCTCGATCACACCATGAGAGAATATCCTGAGATTGAACAGACTTGGAAGGAAGCAGAGATTACTAAAAATAAAAACAATGCGTTTTACTGTGGTACAGGATGGCGAGCAAGTGAAGCATTCTTTTCTGCATGGCTTATGGGTTGGCCCAATATCTCCGTCTTTGATGGTGGATGGTATGAATGGAGTGAGAAAAATAACCCTTATGAAACAGGGACTCCAACCACAAAAACCGTTCACATTAAACAGAGAGAATAATACATAAAAGTAAAACAATGTAGGAGGATTCAAATCAATCAATCATTCATTTTTATTGATAGATATTTCAAAGAATGCAGCGTTCAAGAGAAAAGAAATGACATACTTACAAATCTAACTCTCCCTCAGAAAAAAATATCCTGTATGTATTTTTATGATGAAACAGGATCACAGCTTTTTGAACAAATCACTCATCTACCAGAATACTACCTTACAAGAACCGAAATGCATCTTTTAGAAACAATCGCAAAAGAGTTATCTCAAGAGCTAAGAAACTGTGACATTATTGAATTTGGTAGTGGCGATTGTAAAAAAATATCAATTCTATTTGATGAGATTCCAGATGAATATCAGGAGAATATACGATATTTACCGATGGATATCAGCGAATCCGCTATTCAACAATCCGCAGCTATACTCACCCAACGATACCCAAATTTAACAATACAAGGAATCGTTGCTGATTTTATCACCCAACTTTCAGTTCTTCCAAAACAACGAAAAAAAATCCTTTGTTTTCTTGGCAGCACCATTGGAAATTTCAGTATAAAAGACGCAACTAATTTTCTTAGAAAATTAAGAGAATTAATGCAACCGGAGGACCTCTTACTCATAGGTTTTGATTTGGTAAAGGACAAAGACATTATTGAGAACGCCTATAATGACAGTGAAAACATTACCTCACAATTCAATAAAAACATTCTCAACGTTATCAATGATATACTTGAAACGAATTTTCAACAAGTGGATTTTAATCATCAAGCGTTTTTTAATAAACAACACTCTCGTATTGAAATGCATTTAAAAGCAACACGAAATCTTGTAATCCCATGCCCGCATCACTCTTCAGATATCACTATACAAAAAAATGAAACCATTCATACCGAAAATTCCTATAAATTCACCAATGAAGACATCACGACCATTGCAGATGAAGCACACCTTAGCATTCAAAAACGATACACGGATAAAAACAAATGGTTCACCGTGGTTCTTTTCAAAAAACCAAGAGAGGATCCTATATGAAAGATATAAAAAATATCAAAGAAGAATTTCCCATCTTATCAAAGAAAATCCATGATTATCCTCTTGTTTATTTAGATAACGCTGCGACTACTCAAAAACCTCAGAGTGTTATCGATAGCATTACCTCATTTTACACCACAATGAATGGAAATGTTCATCGAGGAGCACATACCCTTGGTGAACAAGCAAGCCATGCCTTTGAATCTATACGTACACAAGTACAAGTATTTCTTAACGCAAGAGAATCATCAGAAATAATTTTCACATCAGGAACAACAGAATCAATAAACCTTATTGCAGCATGTTTTGGTGATGTTAATATTGAAGCAGGTGATGAGATTATTATCACTGAGATGGAGCATCATGCAAATATTGTTCCCTGGCAAATCCTATGTGAAAAAAAACATGCAACATTAAAATACATACCGGTACAGGATGATGGAACCCTTGATATATCTCAAGTATCTACACTTATTACAAAAAAAACAAAACTCATCTCTCTGTGCTATGTCTCAAATGTTCTTGGTACAATAAATCCCATAACAGAAATCATCGACCTCGCGCATGCAGAGCAAATACCAGTTCTAATTGATGCAGCTCAAGCCATCCAACATATGCCAATTGATGTGCAAATGCTTGATTGTGATTTCCTGGTTTTTTCAGGGCATAAAATATACGCAGAAACAGGGGTTGGAATCCTTTATGCAAAAAAGAAATGGCTCACCACCATTCCACCATATAAATATGGTGGTGGAATGATCTCTCAAGTAACCCTTGACCAATCAAGTTTTACTGAACCACCCTATAAATTTGAAGCGGGAACAAGTAATATTTCAGCTGTTATCAGCCTTGGAGCAGCACTTACGTTTATTGACGAAATTGGAATCGATTCTATTCAACAGCATGAACAAAACATTTTCGATTATGCATTAGAGCAATTACAGAATATAGATGGTATCACCCTCTATGGAAATCCCGATCATCAATGCAGTATCATATCATTTACCATAGAAGGCATTCATCATCTTGATGTAGTAAAAATACTTGATTCTCTTGGAATCGCAGTCCGCAGTGGTTCACATTGTGCACAACCACTAATGCAACGATACCAACTATCAGGTACAATTAGAATAAGTCTTGCCTGTTATACTACGATAAATGATATTGATAGATTAATAGAAGGATTAAAAAAAATACAGGAGATGATTAAAGAACCATGTCCAAAGATGTAATGAAAATACAAGAAAATATTATTAATGAGTTTGCTCAGCTTTCACAATGGTTTGACCGCTACCAATATCTCATATCATTAGGACGAGCATTACAACCATTAAAAAATGATGAAAAAAATGATGATACCGCTCTTCTTGGATGTCAAGCCCATGTATGGATTAAAACAACTCATCAAGAGGACACATTGCATTTCTCAATAGATAGTGATTCATTAATCACAAAAGGAATACTCTCACTATTATTACGCATATATAATGATCAAACACCAAAAGACATCTTAGAAACACATCTTTATTTTCCAGAGAAAATCGGCTTATATGATCATTTATCCCCAATGCGAGCAAATGGATTACAGGCAATGATTCAACGCATCGAATCTGAAGCAAGAGATTCTCTCTCATTGCATAATGTAGAAAATTCAAATATCTCTGAAAAATAAGTATACGATAAACAGTTAGCTATCCTTCTTTCACTGTGATATATCCTGAAATGCACTTGTAGCAGCACTAGCACCCTCACCAACAGCAGTCACAATCTGACGGACACCACCAGTAAGATCACCAGCAGCATAAATCCTAGGGATATTTGTTCGTCCAAAACGATCAATATGGATATATCCTACATCATCTAAAGAAATCCCAATCATTTTTGCTAATTCATTATTGGGTTTCTCACCGATAGCCACAAACACTGCATTTGTTTGTATGGTATCTTTCTTTTGAGTTTTATTATTTAGTATGTTAATCATTGTTACCATCTCCTCTCCTTTAATATGGGTTGCTTCAGTATTCCAAAAAATAGGAATCTTCTCCCGTTCAACTGATGAAATAAGATGTTGCTCCGCGGTAAATGTGTCTCGTCTATGCAGAATGGAAACCTGTGCTCCTAGATTCTTTAAATATAGTGCATCGGTTAATGCAGTGTTTCCACCCCCTATAACGACAACTGATTTGTTTTTATAGAGGTATCCATCACAAGTTGCACAATAGCTCACACCCCGACCATAGAACTCCTCTTCACCAGGTATCCCTAACGTCCGATGAGTTGCACCTGTTGCAAGAATAAGAGCATGTCCTGTGTACCGTTTGGTTGGAGATAATGCTTCGATATGTTTTCCAACTTTTATCTCAAGGATTTCTTCTCCTTGAATTACAGGCACATACTCACGGACCTGCCCTGCAATCATATCCATGAGTTTATTTCCAGGTATGCTTGAGAATCCCGGCCAATTCTCAACCTGGGGGGTAATAGACACCTGACCACCAATAGCTGCTTTTTCAAGAATTATAGTCTGTAATCCACTTCGTGAAGCATATAAACCTGCAGTAAGACCCGCAGGTCCACCACCAATGATAATAAGATCAACATGGACTTCTTGTCCTTCTGAGTCTTCAACAGGCGTTGTTTTTTCCATTGGTTGCAAATGTATGAGTTCTTGGATGAATTGATCCTCAGACTCATATCCCTTACTTATGGTTTCATCATTAATTACCGTATGTGGAACCGCACCTACTTGATATTTATTAGCTAAACTCATCTGTTCAGAAGCATCAATGCACTTAGCTGTAATTATATCATGTCGTTCAATTGCTGCTTGAAATGCGTGTAGGACTTGCCCAGGGCAATACGGACAAGCAAGGGTTACAAAGACATTGATTTCTCGTTTTTCAGATAGCTGCTGCAAGTGTTGTTTCGATTCCTTTGAAAGATGACTCTCTTGCTCTGAAGCAAACTGAAGAACATCTAGAAATGAACGAAATTCTTCTCCAAATGGAGCCCCAACATACCAAATTGCATAGTGATCTGGTTGAATCAACATACTAGGGAAATGTGTTACTTCAAACGTAGATGCTTCTTTACTTTTTTCATCGTAAAATGAAAAAGACAGGGTCTTTGTCAATTCCATAAGTTCTTCTGTGAATTGATGTAAAGGAGCAGTAAGTTGATCATTTTCTCCTTTTTTTGTAAAAACAAAAATCTTTACTGGATTTTTTAGGTCTTTGAATCGTTTCTGCAGCACCTTTTGTGCTTCTTTTGGAATCATGCCCTCTTTTTTTTCTCGAACCATTCTATTCACCCATGAAAAAACCAAAATATTAGATAGAAAATAGAACCCTCTTCTTAAATCACCCATACATATCTGTTGGTATTGGTGGGATTACCGGTGGAGCAGTTGGTTTTGATTGTTTGATATGTTTACGAATTTGTTTTTCGATTTTTGTTGCTTCATTAAATAATGGTTTTGAATCTATTTTAATACCTGGAAGCATACGATCAAGTTTCTCAACAAGAAATGCAGCCGCACGCGAATCAGGAAAGTCAGCCTGAGCTTGTGATAATAAACACATGACATCTTGATTGCGTAGAGCAGCAGAATATAACATTACCCCTGATACTCCAGTAATCATTCCCTCTGTTGATTGCAGTATATCATGTTCTTCTAACGTCGTCTGCAAAGCATCAGTACTAATCACTGCAACGACCTCAGATGGTTCATCTTTATCGTTCTTATCTGCATGTGTTCCTTCTAAACCAATAACATATCGGCATTTTTTTTCTTTCGCCCAATCAAGTATGGTATCTGATAATGGTTTAATTGATTCAAATGGTGGGAGAAACTCAGAGATGATTACAGCAATTTGATCACATTCATTTTTTGGACCGCATTCTTTTTTTCCTGCATAAATTCGAACTGGAGCAGATGGCCTACCATTGTACACGACAGTGGTTGGAGAAAAAACATCTGAAACAATTACTCCAATTTCCTTTAGATTGAGTGTTTTTATGATGTAATAGCCAGCTATTGAACTTACTAAACCAACTGTTGGAAATGCAACAACCAAAAGACTATTTGATAAATCCTTTTTAGTATGTTCCACAATATTTATTTCACTCATATCTATCAACCTGTGCAATATATGTTACTCATTAAAAAAGTAACGTATTAAATATGTTGATTTTTCAATAGTTTTTTTATCAATAATCCAGTTGACTGTTTATGATTTAGTATCAAAAGAGGTAGTCTCGATTAAAAATTGAAAAACAAACTATAAAGATACACCATCAAAGGAAGAGAAAGAATAGAGACAAGAAAACTAGCCATTATGAATTGACTTGAAAAAACCGCACTTCCTTTTATTCTTTCAGTAACAATAGGCACAGCAGTAACCGGTGGTACTGCACTCTGAAGGAACATAATAAAGGAGATAACTGGTGGAATATAGTTTTGAAACAGTACTAAGAAACCAAGGAAACAAAGTGGGAAGATAAAATTTTTAATAAGAACAAACTTTACCGTCTCAATCGGTTCAGAGAACCCATTTTTTTTATAATTCACATATATATTACCCCCTAAAATAATCATAAGAAGTGGTATCGTCATTGCACCTAACATAGTAAGGATTGAAATAATGACCATTGGTATCTGGTTTTGTATACCAATTACACATATACTAACAGCGATTAATGTAGCAAAAAGCGTTGGATGAAAAATCTTTTTAAAGGGTATAGACAACGGTTTTCTATTTTTCTCTTTAAAGAAAAAGGGGTATGTAGAAAAGAAAAACGCTGGAAAAAATAACACGAATAAAAACAACGTAACCTGATAATTTTCCGAATCTGGAAACATACCCGCAAGAATTGCCAATGGAAAAAAAATACCATTCTGATAAAAAAGACTTATCGAAAATTCATCTCTATTCTCTTTTTTTGATGCAATACTAAACAGATAAGTAAGAAGAAATGCGATAATCGTGAAAAGTGCCCACCACAGAGGATATTGCCACCAATCAGGATATGCTGAAGGAGAAAAATCAGAGATGATATCAATAAAAATAATACTTGGTAACGCGATATCTAATGCAAGCGGGCTTAATGAACGCAAGAGCGTGATTGGTACTATTTTTGATTTAACAATCCAAAAACCAATAATACCTATACCCAGAAGAATAAACACAGATTCAAATGCAATTAGAAATAAATTCATACCAATCTTCCACGTTATTATGATTCTATATAATCTTTTGTTGTAACAATTTTTAAGTAATATATAAATCCTCATAAATGATACGATAGTTTCGAGGCGAGATAACAATGAATCAAACTCAGAGTATTCTTACATTAATGAAACAGGATCATCATCATATTGAATCATTACTTGATGCTCTCGATGAGCATCTCGATGCATCAATGCAAGAAATAAAACAATATTTTGAACAATTCGAATGGAATTTGGAAAAACATCTTTTCATTGAAGAAAAAGCAATTTTCACTTTCTATGAACCAGAGGACATGTCTCAAGGATATAAAATGGTTCCAACAGTGATTTCACAACATAATTATATATTAAATAAGTTGAAAAACATGCGAAAAATCATCAATAGTGGGATACAACCCACTGACTTAGATGAATTCAAATCTTTTCTTATCAAACATCGGAATTACGAGGAACGTGATGTGTATCCAAAACTTGAAGAAGAATTAACAGATGAACAAAAAAAAGTAATCATTAATCGAATAAATGAGATCAGGTAATCTATGTATTTGTAACAATTAAAAATGCTCAAATCGTTCTTTTTTTGCTTTACAGATAGGACAGATACCAGGTGGACTATCCCGAGCACATAGATACCCGCACACCCTGCATCTCCAAACTGGATAATGAGATGTTTTGGAAAATGAGTCACTTGTGCTTGTATCTTCTTTATATTGTAACCGATCTTCTTTCGGTGGACGTCGCTCTGGGATCGTCTCAATTTGCTTTTTTTCCTCATAAACCGCTTTACTTACATACAATCCACAAAAACAGGTATCAAATTCATCAAGGTCTGCATCCCGGTAATCACAAGGGCATATGATATCAAGATCCACCTGTTTTTCACCATCAGCAAGACGACAAGGGCATGCCCAATAACCATATCGTTTTTCATTAATAAGAAGGCTTTCAACAAGGGCTTTTGTATGATCTATATCAGGATTCAAAAAGTAACCTGACTGAGTTGCTTCTCTCTCTAGTTTTTTAAACTCTGTGTCAATTGATGTTTCAGATATGGTATCCTGAGTGCTCATTGTGAAAGGCGCTCCCGTATTTGATCTTCTTTAAAACCAACAATACAGTTATCATCGATAACCATGGTTGGAAAAGACCCTCTTGGGTTCCATTTATACAACTCATCTAATACCTGTTGTTTTTCCTCTCCTTTGAGAAGATCAACAAACACATAATCATAGGATACACCAAGTAAATCTAATAGTTTTTTTGTCTTTTTACACCATATACAGGTACTTAATGCAAATAATTGGATGTTTCCGGAATTTGTTCCTTCAATATGATTCATCTTTATCATACTCACTCAGTTCCCTCAAAGCTATTATGATGAATAAAGGTTTCTAATGGTTTTCTTTCTGGCCGAGTTTGTTCAGCCTGTATCTGCTTCTCAGATAATAAATGAGAAATCTTTTCATTCTTTTTTCCAATGATGATAAGAGTAATGACTTGGTATACATCAGGGATATCAAGGACCTCTCTAACTTTTTTCGGACTATATCCCGCAATTGGATGCGCTACAAGTCCTATAGACGTTGCTTGTAAAATGAGTAATCCTGAAGCAAGCCCGGTATCAAAAAGATAGTATTTTCGATCATAAATCTCACAATCATCTTCTTTCTTTGCACAGACTGCAATAATCATTGATGCTTGTGTTGCCCAGCTATTGCCTTTAGAGAGTGTTTGAAATACAGCAGCTAATCTTTTTTTTTCATAGACAAAAACAAAATGCCATGGCTGATTATTAAAACAAGATGGAGCGAGTTGTGCTGCATGACCCAGTGATTCAATGATATCTGTTGTTATCTCCACTGGTGCTAATGAGCGATATGCCCTCCGATTATTAATTTCATCGAGTATTGGCATCACTGAAAACACATTCCTTCCCTATTGTAATAATCCTTGAATAATCATATCAATTGCTTGATCTTCTGATAGCCCACGGGCCATAAGCGTTTGCAATTGTTTTGAATCCACACTGCCAAGAGATGCTTCATGAGTAATATGAGCTTTGGGATGATTAACCTTAACAACAGGTATCGCACTAACTGTTCCCTGATCCTGAACGATTTCTTTACAGTCCACATGACCCCGGGCATATGCACCTGATGCCGTAAGCTCACTAAACACTGATGCATCTGCGGTATCTCGAACAGCGACACGTGAGAGAAGAACACCATGAGCATGCTCCCCATTTAGATGACCGACTTCTTTTATTTTTACCACATCATCATGTGTTGCATTGATTCGCGCATTCATTTCAAGAGTACTATAGTCTGCACAGGTTGTTTCGTAATCAATATCAATAACTCCCACTCTTCCTTTTATGAGTTCAAAATCTGTTTGATATCGTGCATGTGAACCCAGATGTATCTTTGCTTTTGGTACTACAGTAATTCCACTTTTCTGACCATGAACATGCCGCTCAAAATAGGAGTACGACGCATGATCCTTGATTGATATCGTTGCATTCATGATATGCTGGACATCAACAGCATTTGGAAACGTGCAATGTGCAATCACATCAATAGATGCATGTTCCTCAATGACTACATCCATGTTGATTCGTTGGATTCCTCTTTTTGGAAGCATGCCAAAACACATTTGAACCGGGTGTTTCACCTGCGTCTGCTTACGTAATAAAACCTGAATGTCCAATCCATCCTTAATAGGAGTTGTTTCAATCTCTAAACCAGGAACCGCATGAATACCGACGACTTTATCATGATTGATGAACAAATGAGCGATATTATTCTTCTTAAGTAATTCTGCTTCAATCCCTGCACTTTTTGAAAGTAAAACTGCATCATCTGCATTCATGATTCAAGCACTCCTTTTGTTGTAGGTTCATTTTTATGATCACAGGGAATACAGTTATTTTCAAAATAAGGAATTATCTTATCCGCCGTTGCTTTTTCAATAATAGTACCATTACACATGAGAAACGCATGATCTGCCAGTTTTAACACCTCAAGACTATGGGTGATAAGAAGAATCGTGGTTCCCTTTTTTTTTAATGCTTTGATGACCTCTGCCATTTTCTTAAGTGTTCCAACATCAATACCTGAATCTGGTTCATCAAGCATGATAAATGGTGGATCCATGGCAATAATGGATGCAAGTTCCACTTTTTTTCGTTCACCACCACTTAATGTTGTATCAACTGATCGATGAAGATACTCATCAGGGTTTAATCCTACTTGTTGAAGGGCAGCGTTGATGCTCTTCTTGTTTTTTTCCTTCATTCCCGCTGAAACAAAGGATTCAATAGAGATACCTTCAAAACGAGCAGGTTCCTGCCATCCAAAGGAGATACCTTTTCTTGCTCGAGCATCAATGGATAAATCATTGATTCGTTCTCCGTTAAAAAAAAGATCACCCGTGATATCACGGTATCCTTCTAAACCCATGATAACAGATGCAAGAGTTGATTTTCCTGCACCATTTGTTCCTACTAGGGCATGGATATGTCCTTCCCAGACATCTACAGAGACCTCATCAAGTATTTTTTTTCCATCCATCTGCAAGCTTACATTTTTTATTTCTAAGATTCCCATAGTATCGGTACTCATATGTTTTTACTATTCACTAGCATTTATGGTTGAGAGAGCAGGATTTATCATCCATTATCTCTATTGCATCTAGTGTTGAATATAAATACAATGAATTATCAATGTAGATCATAGATCATATCAGGCAACTTATGTGCCTTTTCGTCCATTATCGCAAGGCTTGTCTTCTTCAAAAGGACCAGCATATTCTGCACTATGTGGTTGCGTGCATTGATCCAAGGGAAGTTGTTTCATGGGCGATCCGCAGCATTCAAAGATTTTATCTTCTGATGAATGAATCTGTTTCCCACAGGTTCTGCATTTGTATGTTCGTTCAACCATATTTCTTTCCACCCGGATTCTTATGCAAGTCCTTTAACGGCTGTGACACATTCCTTGCAGATATTTTTTGAAGATCCATTTATCTCAACATGATGGATATCTTCAATCGGATGTTTCTCACCACAGATACAGCATGTATTTGTTTCTTCCATTTGTTTTTCCTCCAATTATTTTTTTTTCTTTTTGTTTCAAATTTTAAGATTTCCATAACCCATGAATATTACAGTATTCTCGTGCACCAATTGGTTTTTCACTGATATCAAAGAGTGCTTGTGGTTTACTACCTGGTTCTAAAAACTTTCGATACAATCCATCCTCTGTGATTAACTGTATCCATTCAATGTAATGTTTATCTTCCATTGGATGTGCTTGATTTTGCCCAATCTTTACAAGGACTCCATCAGCGGTTTCCTCAACATATGGAACGTGTTTCTCTGTTGATGCATCCTCTGTTTTTTCTTCAAGTTTCTTCATTTCCTCTCCACAGCACACAAGAGCTCCTGCTCCTTCGTGAAGTACTTCCACGATATTTCCACATAGTTCACATTTATAAATTGCTTTTAATTTCGCCATATATCATTCCTCATTATTTTTTTCCACTCTTCTTCTACCGTTTAATATGGTTCCGTCCATATTTCATAATAACTTTGGGGATGCTGGCATGCAGGACAGACATCTGGTGCGTTTGGTCCCTCATGAACATATCCACAGTTTCTGCATTTCCATTTCACTGTAGTTTTCTTTTTGAATACCAGATCTTTTTCAATATTTTCTAAGAGTGTTCGATACCGTTTTTCATGATAGGCTTCGACTTCAGCGATTTTCTTAAAACTAAGCGCTACCATAGGAAAACCTTCTTTTTCTGCTGTTTCTGCAAAATCAGGATAAAGCATTCCCCATTCCATTTTTTCTCCTTCAGCAGCAGCGAGTAAATTCTCTTTTGTTGTTCCGATTACTCCTCCTGGGTAAGAAGCGGTAATTTCAACATCACCGCCTTGTAAATGTTTGAAGAAGACTTCTGCATGTTCTTTTTCATTATCTGCTGTTTCTTGAAAGATCGAAGCGATTTGTTCATATCCTTCCTTTTTTGCTTTTCCAGCAAAATAGGTGTATCTGTTTCTTGCTTGTGATTCACCTGCAAAGGCGGCAAGAAGGTTTTTTTCCGTTTGCGTTCCTTTCAGATTTTTCATGTTTTTCACTTCCATTTCAGATTCCATTTTTTTTTTAATTCTCCATGTTTTTTTATGGTCCAGCATGAATCATTGGCCAATAGACATCAGCTTGCTCGAACCATTCCATGCTTTTCTTTTCTTGCTCTAAGATACGATAATGCCCTTGTTCCATATCAGAAAAATAATGAAGCATGTGTTGAATGTCTTTATCATCAAATTGTGTCGCTAAAAAAAGATAGAACTCAGCTGCAGCCTCTTCTGCATTCATTGCTTGCTGTAAAACATCACTGAGTTGTATTTCCTCATCTTCAGGGATGCTCACTTCTGGGAGAGGAACCGGTGATACCGTTGGGATAATTCGCTTGGCATCAGGGAATTCTTTGTCATAAATGTTTTCGAGAAATTCCTGATGTTTTTTTTCTTCCTCTGCAAGAAATTTGAATTTATCCTTCATGAGCCCATTTTTTACAAATGAAGCAAGTTTTGCATATACACAGTTGCTATCGATTTCACTTTTTATAGCAGCAAGCAGCAACTCTTTTTTATCATAGGTTGAGAAATCCATATTGTTTCAATCCTTTTTTTATTCTGTTTGTGTTTGTCTTGCGGTGATATCACCAGCATATACTCGCTGTCCGAGTTCATTATCAAGCATAAAAAGGCCGCTTCCTTGATCACCAATGAGCTTTAGTTTTTGCACAATTTCATCAGCAGATGCTTCTTCTTCTACTTGCTCATCAATGAACCATTGGAGCATATTAAGTGATGCCCGGTCTTTTTCTTGTTCAGCTACATCAACGAGATGTTCAATCAGGCTTGTTACTTTTTGCTCATGTTTGAACGTTTCTTCGAAAACATGTAATGGTGATTTCCACTCCGTTGGTACTTCCTCTATTTTTTCAAGAAGCACCCGTCCCCCACGCTCGATGACATGATTATAGAGACGCATTGCATGATTGACTTCTTCTTGAGCTTGCATAATCATCCAATTTGCAAAACCTGATAAGCTAATTGATTCGAGATAGGAAGACATAGAAAGATACAGATAAGAGGACCAAAGTTCGGCGTTTATTTGTTTATTGATTGCTTTTTCAACTTTTGGTTTTAACATTATTTTTTTTCTCCTTAGAGTTTTTTATGACAGAACCACCAGTCATAACATTCATGTTCTTTCATTCGTTTTTTTGCGGTAGTAACATCTGTTGCAGGTGGAATGATAACCCGGTCTTTCACAAGTTCATTCTCTGGCCAATTTGCAGGGATAGCAACTCCATTTTTATCAGAGATCTGAAATCCTTTGATCATTCGAATGAATTCATCCATGTTCCTTCCCAGTTCTTGAGGATAATAAAGCATTGCTCTGATGATTCCTTTTGGATCCACAATGAATACCGCTCGAACCGTATTCGTTCCTTTCCCAGGATGAATTAATCCTAGGGTGTTTGCAACTTTTCCCGTATCAGCAATTATTGGGAATTGAATTTCAATCTTCAAATGTTCTTTTATCCATTCCTCCCATTTAATATGGGAGAACACTTGATCAACACTGAGACCAATGAGTTCAGTGTTCAATTCTTTAAACGTTTCATATCGTTTTTGAAAAGCAACAAATTCCGTTGTACATACCGGCGTGAAATCCGCTGGATGACTAAAAAGAATAAACCATTTTCCTTTGTAATCATCTGGTAAAGATTTCGTTCCTTGTGTTGTTTGCACTTCTAATTTTGGGAACTTATCGCCTATCAAAGGCATGTTTGTTTCTTCCATTTTCTTTTCACCTTTTTCTAATAATCCTTTTATTTGACTCGTTTCATTGGTACCCCACAACAATATGGAGTGGTATTTGGCACTGTATCAAACTCAATGATTGAGTCACAGTTACATTCATCATGTGTGCAATCACATTTATATTGCACCGGTTTACCTGCGTTTTCACAGCCACAATTTTCACACATCTTTATTACCTCCCGATAAAATCTTTCATTTTTCATTATTTTTTTTTATATAGTTAGCTAATTGAGAACCTATGTCTCGAATTTTCTTTAAATCTTGTTCTTCTGGTATATAATTTATGTTTGTACTCGCAATTGGTCTATCCCAACCCATCTCATCAACAATAGATTCAATCTGACCAACAGCTTGGCCACCCCATCCAAAGGAGCCAAACACAAATCCGACTCTATCTTTTGGTCGCAGACCTTTGAGATAGGTAAGAAATCCGCCCATGGTCGGAAGCATTCCATTGTTCAATGTTGGGGAACCAAAGAGGACAAGTTTTGCATCTAATACATCCGTCACAATATCAGACATGTGAGTTTGGTTGAGATTACGGAGACTTACAAAAATTCCTTTTTCGCGGAGGCCTTCATAAAGCGCGTATGCTATTTTCTCTGTGGATCCCCACATAGTATCATAGACGATTACTGCCTTATGATTCGTAGTATTAGAAGACCATTTCTGATATTTTTCAATAATCTCTTTTAGATATTTTCTCCAAATAATACCATGACTAGGCGCTATCATATCAACTTCTAGTGAATGCAAGGCATCAAGAGCTTTTTGTACTTGTCCACCATAAGGAAGAACGATATTTGCATAATATTTTGCAGCTTCTTCTTCAAGGATACCAAATGAGAGTTCATCATCAAATCGCTCAGAGCTTGCTATATGTTGCCCAAATGCATCATTTGGAAAGAGGATTTTATCAAACCCGCTATATGTTACCATAGAATCTGGCCAATGCACCATAGGTATATGGGTAAAGGTAAGTTTCCGCTTTCCAATTGAAAGTGATTCACCTGATTCAGCAACATGAATATTCCAATTATGCTTGTAATGTTTTTGGAGCCCTTTTTCTCCACGAGTGGAAGTGAAAACCGTTGCATTTGGTGCATATTTAAGGATAAATGGTAGACTACCTGAGTGATCCATTTCAACGTGATTTGATATAATAGTAGATATCTTCTTAGGGTCAATGACAGATTTAATCCTTGTAAGCATTTCATCAAAAAGATAATGCTTTACGGTATCAATGAGTGTGATCTCTTCATCTATTATGAGATAGGCATTATAGGTTGATCCTCGTGGTGTTTGATATCCATGAAAATTGCGTAAATTCCAATCAATGCCGCCAACCCAATAGACATTAGGTTTTAACTCTATAGCCTGCATATAAATCACTGTTTTTCAAATGCTTCTTTTTCAGCACCACATACTGGACAGACCCACTCCTCAGGGATTTTTTCAAAAGGAGTTCCAGGTTTGATTCCATTATCAGGGTCTCCTTTTTCTGGGTCGTAGATATACCCACAGACGGTGCACACATAGTTATCCATTTTTTTCTTCACCTCTTCTTTGTTTTTCTTTTCATCTTTTATTTCTTTATAATATGTTGGGGCGGTTTTTGGAGAATACCCACCCTTGATTTTATGATAATACTCGTATGTAAGTGGAGTTGCATCTGTTAGGACCTCTGCATCGATGATTTCTCCAATAAAAATAGTATGAGTCCCAACATCAATATTTTTAATAACAGTTGCTTCCAGATAGGCAATACTATTTTGTGTAATTATTGGGGCCTTGGTTTTTCCAATTTTATAGGTGACATCTATAAATTTATCAATGTTTCTCCCACATTTGAATCCAAATGTTCCAATAAAACTCATTGGTGTTTCTTCTGAGAGAATAGAAACAGTGAATTTTTTACTTTTTTCTATATATTCATGGGTGCAGTTTTCTTTGTTGATGCTTACAGCAATGGTTGGTGGTTCTGCAGTTACTTGAAAGACCGCATTTGCGATTTGACCGTTGAATCTATTGTTCTCTTTTGAGCAGATAACGTAAAGTCCATATGATATTTTTTGTAATGCATTATGATTCATTTCTGCTCCTTCCCCAAACATGTTTTACAAATGCCTTTGAAATACCCATGCACTTCTTCAACTTTATGACCTGCCTTTAAAATCGATCCGAGGTTTGGACAATCAACATCGATATCAATAATTTTTCCGCATTTTTTGCATAGAAAATGATGGTGCATATCATGTCTGAAATCATATCGTTGCTCTGTTCCAGATATAGTAATTGATTGAATGATTCCGTGTTTTTTTAATATATCAACTGCATTATAGACTGTTGTTTTTGAGAGGGCAGGATATTCTTTTTTTAGACTTTGATATATCATATCTACTGTTGGATGGGCTCGATGTGTATCAAGATACTGAAGTATCTCAAGTCGTTGTGTGGTAACTTTAATGTTTTTATCTTTTAGTAGTACAACATATTGTTCCAACATATACCCCAACATATCCTAAAGTAATTACTAAATTGTAATCTTTACAATTTGAAACACGTAACAATTTAGAGTATAAATAGTTTTCTTATGAACGCTCTATAGATTATAGATCATACCAACAAAAAAAAATATAGTCAAGCTAATGATTCCTCTAACCGATGAACTTTTTGTTTTGCTTTCATAATAACTTTATTGGCAACCATAACAAATAAAGGAATCAATGATTCATCAACAAAAACATGTCCATCCATCCCAAAAGGAATATCCATTCGTTCCGTACTACTTAATTCAACAATAATTTTGTCTGAAACTGTTTTAATACCTGAATGTTTAAACCCACTAGAAACACCTTTTATTACAAGCTCATTTGCTACATCTAATGAACGACATCCAACATGAAAAATTGGTGGTTGTGCAAGGAACCAGAGTTGCCCATCTGTATAATCACCAATAGCATCTGTAACCTCATTACTCTCTACAGATCTATGCCATTTCCCATGAAAAACCGCACTTTTTTTATCACCAAGATCCTTAAGCTGCATGACAACAATTCTACCAGAACAACTACTCGTAGTATAATATGCATCCATTAGATTAAGACGATCTAAAATAGGTAATGCATCTATATCCACTTTGTTTTGTTTTCTTGCCGTTTGTAATTTTTTCATTGCATCCTTTTTATGTTCCAAATAGAAAGAATCAATCATCAACGAATCGATGTCAACAATCCTCCTTATACGGTTTTTGCGATATGGTAAAATGAATATTTCGTTTCTCTAACTCTTCAAACATTAAAGCAGGAGGAATAATCTCTTCAGGACAATACACACCTGATGTGTTAATAATTCCCTTTTCAAGGAAATCAGCAGTTATTGCAACCGGAAAACCAGTCGTTCTCATCATGGCAGAAAGTGAAGTTTTATTGTCAAACCAATCAATCATCTCATATTCAACAAGCCATCTTTTATTTTCTTTTTCAACATCAGCAATAACCTTTAAAAGAACAACATCTTCACCTGTTGATGGAAGAGATTTTTTTAGTAATTCGATGAGTACATCTCTTGGAACAACAGACGTTTCATCTATTGTAATCGGATCAGTATTTCCCAAACCAAGATCCAACATTGTTTTCATTTTCGTACAATGACCCGGATAACGAATTGTTTTATAATCAAGATACCCAATCCGGTGTTGATATGTAGCAGGTAGAGTTGAACACCCACCTGAAGTAATAAATGCCTCCATTTGTTCAAATGGCTTTGAAAAATGTATGTTTTCTAAATCAGTCAACGAAGGCACAGAACGAATTTTTCCATGATCTAATACTATGGCATCTTCAAGATATTCATTGATTAATCCATTTGGAGAAAAAACAAGTTGATACTCCAATGGCGGTCTTGGGTTTTTTGGTAATCCACCCACACGCAATCGAACTGAATGAACACGATCATATCCTTCTACAATAGCCTTTGTAATAATAGATACCAGACCTGGCGCTAATCCAGAATCAGGTATAATAGTAACCTGCTGTGTTATCGCTTTTTCATGAAGTGAGCGTTGCTTTTGTACAACATCATTGTTTCCACCAAGATCAATAAAATGACAACCAGTTTCAATAGCAAGTTTCGTCAACTCAACATTATACATGTAAGGTACCGCAGAAATAAGCACGGAAGCATCATGAAGTTCTTGTTTCATCATTGAATTATTTGTGACATCAACCTGTTTATACTTGACATTACAATTTGATAATAACTCTTGAGCTTCATCTAACCTAGTTTGATTCGCGTCTAGAAGAAAAACCTGATCAAATGAAGCATGATGACAGAGATCATACACAATCGTTCGACCCATTAATCCTGCACCTAGAACATACACATTCATTACTCCAACCTCATAAATTTATTATAAGGATATCATAACCTTATTTTAATCATTTTCATTAGGTAAAAGCCAATGCAAATCGTATGTACCTATCTAGCAAGACTAAAAGATCAACGGTCAGTGTTCTAGAGCCATCGGTTCATAATATCGTTTTTTCAAATCCACGGTATTTTTATCGGTAAACCGACGATACACTCTTGCATGAACAATCTTTCCATCTTGGATGTTATAAAAACCCGTATCATAAAATACCTCGACATCTCCCTTTTTCCGCTGTTTAATATAAAAACCATCGGCTATCGCAGTAAGCTGTATTTGTAATTCTGCAGCAACCAAACCATTTTTCTCCAAATAATTTATAAGCGTTATTTCCTCTTTTACAACAGAACTAAGCGTATGACTGAAGTGATCAATCAAATGATCAGATCCATGGATGGTATAACCAGTTTTTTCAAAAATAGCATCTTTTGCATAGTATTTATCAACAAATTCAGAAAAATTACCTGTGTTAAAATCCCTCAAATATTCCTCAAATCCTTCTCTTGAATCAATCATTTTTATCTTCCTCATTTTGATAGATAGAACCAGAATCTACCCAAAGAACTAATACAAATAAAGATTCAAAAAAGTTTCTGAAAAAAGAAAAATACCATAAAATATAATTCATAACACGTTCCATTGAATTTAAAAAATATTGATCTTTACCTAAAATTGTGTGGGATGAATTCATTTTTCAAAATTGTTATAACACAGAAACGCGTTTACCCAAAAAAACGTGGGAGGCATCCACTTGATACCAGACGTATGGAATGCAAAAGCAGAAACAATGAAACCAGATGATTTAAAATCACTTCAAACAAGATTATTTAAACAACTTATAAAACGTGTCTATGATTCAAATAAATATTATAAACAAAAACTACAAGATGCAGGGGTTACACCCCACAGTATTTCAACATTAAAAGATATTGAAAAAATACCATTTCTCACCAAACAAGATCTTCGAGAATATTATCCATTTGGTCTGGTTTGCACAGAGTTAGACGATATTGTAGAAGTCCATGCATCATCAGGAACCACGGGAAAACCCGTTGTTGGACCATATACCCATTATGATAATGAACTTTGGGCAGAGGTCATGGCCCGAGCGCTCTATGCAAATGGTGTTCGAAAACATGATCGGCTACAGAATTCCTATGGATATGGATTATTCACTGGAGCACATGGGTTTGAGAAAGGGGCTCAGAAAATTGGAGCAATGGTTATTACCATTAGCAGTGGGAATACAAAAAGACAAATTGATGTTATGAAAGATTTTGGTTCCACCGTTCTCGCATGTACACCATCATATTCTCTCTATATGGCAGAAGTTGCTGAAGAACATGGATTCGATCCACTTAATGATTTTCAACTAAAAATTGGGACATTTGGAGCAGAAGCATGGAGTGAAGAAATGCGAACAAATGTTGAAAAACGATGGGGAATCACCGCACATGAACACTATGGGTTAACAGAGATCATTGGACCTGGAGTTGTTTCTGAGTGTAGTGAAAAACATCTCCATATCAATGCTGATCATTTCTACCCCGAAATCATTGATCCAAAAACAGGTGAAACACTGGAACCTGGAGAAGAAGGAGAACTTGTCTTTACCACACTCACCAAGGAAGCATTTCCAGCTATTCGTTTCCGCACAAAAGACCTCGCATCCATAATAGAAGATACCTGCAGTTGTGGAAGAACACTTCCAATCCAATCAAGAATCAAAGGAAGAAGTGACGACATGATGAAAGTCAAAGGAGTCATTGTCTTCCCCTCTCAAATAGAAGCAGCACTTATGAAAGTACATGGAGTTAGTGATAATTATCAAATTATCAAGACGAAAGAAGGTGATATCACCTCATTATCTGTTGAAATAGAACCAACAGATGATCGATGGAAGCAAGGAAATCTGACCGCACTTGAAGATCAAGCGGCAGAAGAAATCTACGGGATTTTAAACCTACATGTTCCTGTAAAAGCCATCGAACCAAAATCAATACCGAGAAGTACTGGAAAAGCAAAACGAGTTATTGAACGGTAAACCAAGAGGACTCATATGATAATTGATTTCATTGAAAACGTTCTCATCCCCCATATATCTGGGCTCTGGACGCTCCCATGGATTCTCGTTGGTTTTGTTGTAACCATTATTATTGCAAAGTTCACGGGTAGGCAACGCATTGATGCTATCATGAAAAAAATCGGATTAATACTCCTATATTTCTTTGTACCCGTTCTTATCTTTCGAATCTTTTTGAATACAACATTTGGTGAACCAGAAATCATCTTCTCAATTATAGTCTGTGCAATCATTCTCTTCATGTATATGCTTGCGTATTT
>Ga0180430_10000733_pt1 | contig 34761 bp, 28 predicted proteins | sample SS_ome_9_FD_132999 | JGI IMG/M metagenome (GOLD analysis project Ga0180430, IMG submission 132999) | Hypersaline lake sediment archaeal communities from the Salton Sea, California, USA - SS_1_S_2 metaG | ecosystem: Environmental > Aquatic > Non-marine Saline and Alkaline > Hypersaline >... | reverse complement strand
TGGTGAAGGCCAAGTCCGACGACGGCGAAAAGACGTTCGAGATGATCGCCCGTTTGGACACGCCGGTCGAAGTAGACTATTATCGCAACGGCGGTATTCTCCACACTGTCTTGCGCCAACTGGCGAAAAAATAGACTCTGATTCTCAAAGAGCATGTTACGGCGGTTCGACTTCGGTCGGACCGCCTTTCTAATGGGGGCACAAATCTCCGTCGGCAAAACACTTGAGTTGACTTTCTTCCGGATGGGCGTTTATTGCCGGGAATCAGAAAGGACTTGCCATGGCCGCTCCGGTCATTCCGAACCCCGAAACGCAGAAGACACCCCTGTCGGGCTATATCCTAGCCGTTGTTTCGTCCTTCGGTACCGGTCTGGCGACAGTGATCGGCAAGTGGAATCTGATGGCCGTTTCGGCCCTTACCATGAACTGCTTCATATTCAGCACCGCGACTGTTGCTCTCGGTCTGTTTTGGCTGCCCTTCAAGAAACTCAGCGATGTCTTTTGTCACTCCGCTAAGGCCTGGCTCTGGATATTCCTCTTCACGATCACGTCGTTCATAGCCATCTGGCTCCTCTGGGCCGGAGTTCAGAAGATGGATCCCTCGCTGGCGGCATTTGTCAATCGTGTCGAGGTGCCGATCGTGATCCTCCTCGGAGTGATCTTCCTGGGAGAACGGTTCGGAAGGGTGGAGATGCTGGGGGCGGTCCTTTCGCTGATCGGGATTGTCATCATGAAGCTAACCCTGCGGTTTGAGTATACCACTGGTTTCTGGTATGTCCTGATTAGCGCGGTTTTCTTCGGACTCACCGAGTTCGTGTCCAAGATAGCTTTCCGCTATGTCGACGCCGTCCCACTGGCATTCATCCGCAACATCCTGATGGCTATCGGATATTGGGTTATATTCTACTTCGGTCCGTACACTTTCGAAGGGTTGGACAAAGTCTGGTACGGCGTGCTGGCCCTCGGACTGGTCGGGCCGATCCTGGCGCGTTTGCTTTATATGCTGGCTCTGAAGCGAATGGAGCTGTCCAAGTTGGCTATAATTTCGCAGCTTCACCCGGTGTTCGTGATTCTCATTGCCTTGACTTTTCTGAGCCAATTGCCGACTGCCCGAGAGGTTACCGGCGGACTGTTTCTCGTGATTGGCTGTGTAGTAATGATCTGGGGACGGCGCCACCGGCGGAAGTCTTCTCCAAGGGCAGCAGCAGGAAGTGAACAGCCGACGCCGTCTCAACGTTAATCCCTTGATGGGCAGGGAGGTTGACATTTGGACTACGCCCTCTTTATTAGGAACCAGGAGATTATACTCGATTTGGGAAAGGACATGCAGAAGTGACCGATAATCAGCCCACCAAGACCGCGTTCTACGAGCACCATGTCAAGGCAGGAGCCAAAATGGTGGATTTTGCCGGCTTCCATATGCCGGTCCAGTACCAGGGGATCACTGCCGAACATCTCGCGGTACGCAGCAAAGTGGGACTGTTTGATCTTTCTCATATGGGGGAGTTCGTAGTTAGAGGGAATCAAGCCCTTGAGTTCCTTCAGCGGGTCACCACCAACAACGTGGCCGATCTCAAGCCGGGTCAGATTCAGTACAGTTGTATGACTATGTCTTCCGGTGGCATTGTCGATGATCTCCTGGTCTATTGTGCCGAAGACCGCTACATGCTGGTGGTCAACGCGGCCAACATCGACAAAGACTTTGAGTGGCTAAAGTCACAAATGACCGAGGATGCCGAGTTGATCGACATTTCAGATTCGGTCAGTCTTCTGGCAATCCAGGGGCCGGACTCGGAGGCCTTGCTGTCCGAAATCACCGACCACAACTTGGCCGACATGCCTTACTACACCTGGGCGCAGGACAAGATCGCCGGCTCTGAGATCATGTTCTCCCGGACCGGCTACACCGGTGAGGACGGTTTTGAACTGTATATCACTCGTGAACATACAGAGAAACTGTGGGACGCCGTCACCGAGGTCGGCAAGAAGCACGATCTGGCCCTAATCGGTCTGGGCGCCCGTGATACCCTCCGTCTGGAAATGAAAATGGCCCTCTATGGAAATGACATCGACGAGACGACCACACCCATAGAAGCCGGTCTGAGCTGGATAGTAAACCTAGATAAAGAGTTCCTGGGTAAGGATGTGCTCCTCAAGCAAAAGCAGGACAAGCCGTCGCGTCGCCTGGTCTGCTTGACCCTCGAAGAACGACGCGCCATCCCTCGTCCGGGATACGATATCCTCGTCGAAGGCGAGGCCGTTGGTAAGGTCACCAGTGGTACCTTCTCACCCTCTCTTCAGCAACCGATAGCTCTGGCCTATGTCCCTCGCAAGAAGGCCAAGATAGGCTCCTCTGTGGAGGTGGCCATACGCAACAAGACCTTTGAGGCCAATGTTGTCAAACCGCCTTTCTACAAAGAGGCATCACACAAGTAGGGAAGGGCGCCATGAAGGTTGAGTTGTATTTGACTCCGGTCTCGTTGTCCAAAGAGGTAATCGGGGATAAATCCGTGGTTGTGATCGATGTCCTCCGCTGTACTACCTCCGTGTGCGCGGCGCTTCAGGCTGGGGCCAAAGGTGTAATCCCCGTTGCCGGCCCGGGCGAGGCCGGAGACATGTGGACGAAGATCGGAGCCGACCTGGCTATTCTCGCAGGAGAGCGGAAGGGGGTGAAGATAGAGAACTTCAATCTGGGAAATTCTCCTTTCGAGTTTACCGAAGAGACTGTCGGCGACAAACTGGTTATCATGACCACCACCAACGGAACGCAGGCCTTCATGGAAGCTCAGATGTCGCCCCACGTTGCCTCCTGTAGTCTCCCCAACATATCGGCTGTGGCCGAGTGGGTGGCCACGGAGGAGCGTGATCTGGTGATCCTCTGCGCCGGCCGTGAAGGGCACTTCTCTATCGAGGACACAATCTGCGGAGGTATGCTGGTGCATCTGCTGTCAACCGAGCACAAAGTCTCCGTGGAGATCAACGATGCGGCATCGCTGGCCCTTCTTCTTTACCGAACCAATGCGCGCTCTATCGGCAAGACCATTGCGCAGGGAGAGCACGGCAGGTTCCTCCAGGAAATCGGATTTGCCCGCGACGTTGAGGCGGCCGCAGCGGTGGACTCTATCCCCGTCCTGCCTCTACTTCGTGATGGACAGCTGGTGCTGCCGCAGAATTGATTTTGGCTTTCGGACTCTTTTGCATCCCTGAAAGGTATAACTGCTGATGATACGATTCTTCCTGGCTTCCCTTGCGGTTCTTCTTCTGGCTACACCGAGCAGCGGTGCCAAGCCGGCGCTCGAGTTGGAGCTGATGCTGTTCCAAGAAGACCCGGCTACCCAAACCGATGTCCTGCTGTTGCGCGACACCGCTTGGGTGGTGCACGAGTATCCCGCACTCGGGTTCTTCTTGACTTTTTCGCTCGATATCGAACTCACAGAGATCGACTCCGTCCGGGCCCAATACGCCGTGCACCTGGTGACCCTGGGTCCGCCCACATCAACGGTATCTCGAGTATTTACGGTCGAGTACGGCCTACCGGCGCGAATCGAGGGGCTGAACGGAAAGAACGGGGCCACCTACGACCTCGTCCTGAAACCTCTGTCACAAGTAGACTATGACCTCTCTTGCGACTACGACTATCGCAACAAAGAGACCTTTCGATTCGATCCATCCGCCCACATGGACCTCCATTATGTGCCGAATTCCCTGGGAGATTTCTTCTGGGGTACCGCCAAGTCACTCCTGGAAGACCAATATCGAAGTTTTCAGGCGCTGCTGAGATTCAATCTTCCGGGAAAATACAACGTCATTCTGGCGCCTTGCTTTATTCCGGGAATTCTTTGGGACGACCGCTTCGGTATGTCGGTAGACCCGACCCGCAAGTCATCGTACGTCATGTTCACCCGCGGAGCCAACGCCATGGACCCGTTCGTGGTCAATCATCTGGCGCTGCTTCGAAACTGGGGGTATGCGCCGCCTTTCGTGAGCGAAGGCCTGGCCAATTTTGGATCCTACGGTGATTTCGATCTCATTCGCCTCCGGCAGCGAGGTCCCATTCCGACTCTCGACAGCCTGCTCACAACCTCAACCTACTTGCAGACCGATCCCTACATGGCCGATCGGTGTGCCGCCAGTTTCATGCGCTATGTCTTTATGAGCCGAGGGCGCGAGACTATTCGTAATCTGTACGAGCGCTCCCACGATCTTAATCTTAGACAGATGATGGAGTCGGAACTGGGTGCGACCATCGCCGACCTGGAGTCCGAGTGGCTAAATCACCTGGATACCATCACAGTCGATTTGGCCAGAATCGCTTATCACGCCGAAGTCGCCGAGGCCCTGTTCCGCTACAACGAGATGCTGTCCTATGCCCAGAGCATCGAGCCTTATGTGCAATCTCGTACGGACTCGCTGCGGTTTGCCAAACTGCTCAGTCGAGCCGCCTTCTATTCCGGCGATTACTACAAGGCTACCGAAGCGCAGGAGATGATGGTCTCCCTTGACAGTTCCAGTGTTCTCGATCGAATGACCCTGGCGACCTACCGTCAGATCAACGGCTACTACGAAGAAGCCCGGGCTGATCTGTCCATGGCCAACGCTTTGGATACGGCCAATCAACTGGTGATTTTCAACACCGCTCTAAACAGCATCTACCGTGGTGACACGGCTCATGCTGTTAGCCTACTCGTGGACCTGATTTCCCGGGCCCCGGGCGGACTTCACGAAGCCAGAATCGTACTGGCCGAACATCTCGGCGATTGGCCCGATGAGAAACTTGCCTCGCGCCGACCGCAACTGTTGAACGAAGCTATGACATTTCTCGAGACGGTACTTCGCAGTGATCCGACATCCTCTCAGTCTCATATGTGGGCAGGGATCGCAGCCCTCCTCTCGGGTGACGAACCGCGTGCGCGCGATCACCTCGAGTTAGCCCAGTTCCTGGAGTTTCGGGAGTTTCATCGTGGTATCATCGAATTGTGGCTGGGAAAGACGGCCGATGCGCAACGTAGGCGCGATGAAGCCGTAGTGCATTATAATCGAGTCCTCGGGATGGCAGCATCTGCGGCTGTCCAGGGTGAGGCCAAACGTTACCTGGAGCAACCGTTCAAGACGAACTAGTCTGTTATGTTTAGTTTTCTCAACTCAGCCTATCTTCTGGGCGCTCTGGCGGCTCTGATCCCCCTTCTGATTCACCTGTTCTCGAAACGGCGGGTGAAGGTGGTCGAGTTCTCGTCTTTGAAGCATCTCAAGGCGATGCAACGTCGGCAAGTCCGCCGACTGAAGATACGCCAATTGTTGCTGCTCATTCTAAGAATGGCCATCATACTCTGCCTGGTACTGGCTTTCGCCCGGCCGACTTTGCAGTCCGGATCGATAGGCTCCCACGCTGCGGTATCGGCGGTGGTTTTGTTCGACAATTCGGCTTCGATGGACCGCTATGTCGGCGATGGCAAGCTGTTCGACATCGCTCGCCAGCAGGCAGAAGCGATAGTCAATACGTTTGGCGATGACGACCAGGTGGCGGTGTTGCCATTGGCTGCTGCCGAGCAGAGAGAACTGGGCTTCCGACTCGGATCGGCGGCGAAAGCCGAGGAGCAGCTGGAGAATATTGAGTTGGTGCATCGTACGGCAGATCTCTTGGGCGGACTTGAGAAAGCCGGAGCCTTGTTGCGAGAGGCCGAGAATCTCGTCAGGGAACTTTATATCGTAACCGATCGTCAAAGAATCAATCAACCGGAGCTGACCTTGGGAGATCTCGACAGTCTCGTTGGTGCCAACGCCCGCCTGGCTCTGGTCGACCTTCCGATCGAAACCGATGGCAACCTCGGGGTGGTCGATCTGGATCTCGGCGGCGAGATGCTCCTGCCGGGTCACGAGTTCGATCTCAAATCGACTGTAAAAAACTACGACAATGGTGGTCGCACCCAATTGGTCGCATCGCTGTTCCTCGATGGTCACCGCGTTTCTCAGCGCGATCTCATTGTTGACGGCGGTCAGGAAGCGGAGGTTGTCTTCACTCGTTCGGTGACTCGCACCGGTTTCCACAGCGGCTGGGTTGAACTCTCCGATGACAAGCTTGATGCCGACAATCGCCATTATTTCAGTTTCTATATCCCTGAGCAGTTCAACATTCTGGTGATCGAGGGTTCTTCGGCCGGCCGGTTGATTTCGCTCGCGCTGGTACCGGATGAAAACCTGAACCAGCATTGGTCTGTCAAGAAAGTTGGGGCCGACGACCTGGTTGGAGTGAATTTCCGCGACTACGATGCCGTTGTCCTGGCAGGAGCTCCCCGCTTGGCCGGCAATCAAGTTAGACGTCTCAAGAGCTACGTGCGGGCTGGCCGCCCTCTGATGGTGACGTATAGCGCTCTTACAGAAGGTTCGTTCTTCAATGCCGAACTGGCCGAACTCACCGGCGTGACTATCGAAGAGGGGGTTCCTTCGGCAGTGTCGCGGGCCGGATTTTACACTTTGGACTCCTACGATCCTGAACACCCGATCCTGGAGGCATTCCAGTTTACCGATGGCAAACTGCCGCTACTCAAATTCTATGGTCTACCCAAAGTTGCTGTCGGTGAGAGCGCGACCTCGATAATGCAGTTCTCAGGCAATCGTCCGGCCCTGGTGGAGTCGGAGTACGACAAAGGCAAAGTGTTGACCTTTCTCGGGCCAGTCGAGCCCACGCACTCGGATATCGCCGGTCACGCCTTCTTTGTGGCCTTCACCTCAAGGATGGTTGAGTATCTGACTTCCTCCTTGTCGGTTGTAGAGTTTGATCGCACCGTTGGAGAGAGAGTTGTTCGCCGCCTGGATATCTCGGACGGGCTGGAGCTTGCTCCGGTGCTGATCGCCCCCGACAGCTCTGAACGACGCATCCCTATCGTCGAGGAGGCCGGGAGGGTGACTATCGCCCTGGACGATGCTACGCTTCCGGGGATCTACCGAGTGACACACCTGGGCAGAGAAGTCGACCGCTTTGCCCTGAATCTTCCGACTCAAGAGGGCACCCAGGATTTCGTCGAGCTGGATCAACTGGCCGCCGCAGTAGGCGCCTCGGAATTTCAGGTATTGGAGAAACCGACCCAGATCGCGACCGTCATAGGCGAGATGCGATTCGGCAAGGAACTCTGGTCGCTGTTCCTCTGGCTGGCTGCCATACTGCTCGCGATCGAAATGCTGCTAGCTCGAAGCAAAGGAGTCGAGGAGTCGGCATGACTCTCCTCACAGCCGAAAAACTAGTCCGCCGATTTGACGATCAACTAGTGCTGGATCAGGTATCGTTCTCGGTGAACTCCGCCGATCGAATAGGCCTGCTCGGACGCAACGGGTGTGGTAAGACGACCTTATTCGAGATCATCACCGGCCGTTGTGATGCTGACACCGGAGCAGTGCATGTCTCCCGGCAATGTCATATAGATTACGTTGAGCAGGATTCATCGGCTCATCTCGACAAAGAGCTTTTGGATTTTGTTAGCTCGGCCCGCGAAGACATCATGGGCATGCGCCGAAGGCTCTCCGAGCTTGAACACGAGTTGGAGCTGGATCCCTCGAATCAGGAACTGGTCTCGAAGCTGGGCGAACTTCAGGAGCAGTACCAGGTTGCCGGTGGGTTCGATTTCGACCACGAGGTCTCGACCATTCTTCACGGCCTGGGGTTTGCTCCCGAACGCCACAACGAACGACTGCGAAACTTCTCCGGCGGTGAGAAGAACCGGGCATCGCTGGCCCGTGTCCTCGCCGGCAACGGCCAACTCATGTTGCTCGATGAGCCCACCAACCATTTGGATATTGAGTCCACGCAATGGTTGGAAGAATACATGACGGCCAGCGACCGGGCGTATATCGTGGTGTCGCACGACCGGGCCTTTCTAAGCGCGGTGGTGAAGGATGTTTGGGAGTTGTTGCACTGCAAACTCGAGTTCTACTCTGGTGGCATCGAAGGCTACGTGCGTGAGCGGGCCGAACGTCGCCGACTGCACGCGCACCGTTATCGCCATCAACAGGAACACATCAAACGCATCGAAGAATACATCCGCCGCAATATGGCGGGACAGAAGACCAAGCAGGCACAATCCAAGCTCAAGTACCTGGGCAAGATCAAGCGGCTGCCGCCGCCGCGAAGCGATGGAAATACGGCCAAGATCTCGGTCTCATCATCGGGGCGCTCATATGCGCAGATTCTCACCCTGGGTGATGTCAGCGTCGGATACGGCGATCGTGAAGTCATCGCCGGAATCAGTGTCGATCTCTTTCGTGGCGACAAAGTAGGACTCATTGGCCGCAACGGTTCGGGCAAGACGACATTGCTCAAATCGCTGGTGGGGGAGTTGTCGCCCATTGCAGGAGAAATCCAGCTTGGGAATAAAGTGGATGTAGCCTACTTCGATCAGGAACTAAACGAGCTTAACCCTAGGGCCACCGTCCTCGACTCGCTGTGGGAGGTTGATCCTCTGGCCGAGTCGGGGAAGATTCGCTCCTTCCTGGCCCGATTCGGGTTCAGTGGCGAGGATCCGTTCAAGCAAGTGTTCAGTCTTTCCGGGGGAGAGAAGACCAAACTGTCCCTGGCAAGGATCGTCTATCATCCGGCCAACTTCATAATCTTCGACGAGCCGACCAATCATCTCGACATGGACTCTCGGGAGGCACTGGAAGAGGCGTTGATCGAGTATGACGGCAGTTGCCTGATCGTAAGTCACGATCGGCATTTCCTCGATCGAGTCGTCACGCGCATCCTCCATATCAACAGCGGTTGTCTGGATATCTATGACGGAAACTACAGCTTTTTCCGTGAGAAGCAGGAGGCATTGGCTCTGCCCAAAATGACCAAGCCGGTGAAGTCCAAGGACGACTATCTCGCATTCAAGGAGCAATCGAAACAGCGGGGCCGACTTAAGAAGGAACTGAAAGCTACCCAGGAGGCAATTGTCAACCTGGAGAAAGAGCTGACCGATCTTCAACGCGGAATCGAGAGTGGGATTCCCCGCGACGATTGGGAGGCGCTCCAGGCGGCCTCGGATCGCAAGGGGGCGGCAGAGTTGGAGTTGCTTGAGAAGTACGAGCGACTGGAAGAGCTGGAAGGAATGGACCTTGGTTGAGATTCTGGCCATATCCGGATCGCCGGTGGAGGGATCTTCGACCGACCTCCTGCTCGAGACGGTTGCAGAATCGGTTTGCGATGCCTTAAAAGGTAGTGTTGAGACCAACTATCGTTTCTTGAAGCTGTGCGATATCCGATTCTCCCCTTGTCAGGCATGCGGCGAGGCGCCAAGATCCGGCTTCTGCCTGGTTGATGACGAGCTAACTCCCAAACTCGACCAACTGGCCCGAGCCGATCTGGTGTTGTTTGGTTCTCCGATCTACTTCGACTCCGTTTCGGCACAGGCCAAGGCGTTTATTGACCGCTGCAACTGTTTCCGACCGGCCGACTTCGATAACAAAGATCCGGATCACGACTTTCTCAAGATCCTCACGAAGAAGCGTCCCGGGGCCATGGTGCTCGTAGGTGGCGAGCGTGGTTGGTTCGAGGGGGCGCGACGGGTGGTCGCCGGCTTCTTCAAGTGGGTTGAGGTCGAGAACTGTGGGATGATTCAATATCATTCGCCCGATTTCACCAGGAAAGGTAGCGCCGGCAGAGATCCCGTCGCGCTCAGTGAGGCGCGCGCTCTCGGCCGAAGCCTGGCGTCGAGACTCAAGGAGGCAGAGAATGGGTGACAACGAACTGCGGGAGTACTACAACCGACGGGCACCGGAGTATGAGCAGATTTACTACCGCGACAATCCTGAGCGCCAGGCCCAGTTGGCCAAAGCGCGCGCCCACCTGCAACGAATCTGCAAAGGGGCTAGGGTCCTTGACGTTCCTTGTGGCACCGGTTACTGGTTAGGCTACATGGCCCAAACCGCCGAGTCGATTGTCGCCGCCGATGCCTCGCTTGAAATGCTCCGCGAGGCGCGATCGAAGAAGCTGGACTGTCCCGTCTCGTGGATGCAGGCTAATCTGAACAATCTTCCCTTTGAGCGCGAGTCTTTCGATGTTATCTGTCTCGGTTTCTGGTACTCGCATCATCCGAAACAGTCCTACGACGACCTTTACGACGAGCTAATTCCGCTCCTGAAGCCGGGCGGGCGTATCTGGATGATCGACAACAATCCGACCGCTGAGGGCTTCACACACGATCCAGTGGGTCACGATGAGGCGGGCAATCGGCTGATTCGCCGCAAGCTCTCCACCGGCGAGGAATACATAATACTCAAGAACTATTTCTCCGAGAAGCAGTTACGGGAATTGCTCGAGCCTCGATTTAATCTGATAGAATATGTTTACGAAAGTTGCTACTGGTGGGTAGAAATGACTCCCCGCTAGGAACCCCGGGAACCGGCCAACGTTTTAGAGGTCAGAAAGCGCTTGCCAAGAAGGAGCTTTGCTGTATATTGCGTGGCTGTGGTTGCCGATAAACGGAAGCAACCGAAGATGTTGAACAGAATGTACTAAGATAGAGGTATTCGAACGTGAAAGAGGGAATTCACCCCAAATACGACGAGCTTACGATTACCTGCGCCTGTGGCGCAACCTATCCGAACCGTTCGACCTCAAAGGCGATCAACGTTGAAATCTGCTCTGCCTGCCACCCCTTCTTCACCGGCAAGCAGAAACTGATCGACACCGCCGGTCGCGTAGAGCGGTTCCGTCGTAAGTACGCCAAGGTGCAGCAGAAGAAGGGCTAAAGCCCGGTCTCACCAGATTTCTCAGGCGGCGCGTATGTCTTTTGGACACGCCGCCTGATGTATTTATCGACATTTGACAGGCGGTTCAGACAACCTTTGAGCTACGAGGTACGAACCCAATGCCCAATCTAGATGTAGGCGGTCAGGCTGTAATCGAGGGAGTGATGATGCGCTCGAAAGATCGAGTCGCTACGGCTTTGCGTCTGCCCGATGGCAAGATCATGGTCAAGAATGACCCCTACGAGCCTATTTCCAAAAAGTACAAGATTCTTGGCTGGCCGGTTGTACGTGGCGCTGTCGCTTTTGTCGAAATGCTCATCCTGGGTATCAAGACTCTTAACTTCTCGGCGGACATCGCCATCCAGGAACAGGAGAAGATCGAAGCTGCCGAGAAGGGCGAGGAGTTCGAGTCCAAAAAGAAGTCCAGCAACAGTCTTGCCCTGGCATTGAGCGCCATATTCGCGATGGGTATGGGACTCTTCATCTTCTTTTTCGTTCCTCTTTGGGTTGCCGACTTACTTGGCGTCAACAAGGAAGCCCTGGGCTTCAACCTGGCCGCCGGTACGGTCCGACTGACTCTGTTCCTGGCCTATGTGTGGCTGATTTCGCAGTTCAAGGACTTCCGTCGCATTTTCCAATACCACGGCGCCGAGCACAAGTCGATCTACGCCCTCGAAATGGGCGACGACCTGACTCCGGAGCGGGCTGCTACCCATACTCGTCTACATCCGCGTTGCGGGACCTCCTTCGTCTTGATAGTAGCTTTGATTGCGATCATGATCTACGCTATCTCGGACACCATCTACGGCATGATCGTCGGACATCCTCCGGTCCTGTGGGAACGAGTGATCGTACATTTCTCGCTGCTGCCGATCGTAGCCGGTGGATCTTATGAGTTGCTCAAGCTCTCCGGCAAGACCCGCGAGAACAAGCTCACTCAATTGCTGATAAAGCCCGGTCTCTGGCTTCAGCTCATTACGACCAAAGAGCCGACCAAGGACCAGTTGGAAGTGGCCATTGTAGCTCTCGAGACCGCTCTCGGACGGACCGAATCGATGGTCACCGCCGAGCGCGTCCCGGCGTCTTAGCTCTCCATTTTTGATCTTGATCGAACCTCCGTTTCGAATTACCCTGTCACAACGAAACTTTTAGCGAGGCATAGGCGTGCTTGATCTAGTCGATAAAATCGAAGCTAACATGGCCAATCTGGACCAGCAAATGTCCGATCCGGCGATCGTCTCCGATCAGAAGAAGATGATCGAGCTGGGACGCGAACGCCGTCGATTGGAATCGGTTCTCCAGGTCGGAATGGCCTACCGAGAGGCGGCTACGGCCGTCGATGAGGCCAAGGAGATTATCGATGCCGGCGAAGATGACGAGCTGGTCGCCATGGCTCGTGAGGAACTGGAAAAGTACGAAGAGCAACTTCCCGAGGTCGAGCGAGAGTTTCGCCTGGCGCTTCTTCCGCGCGACCCGGCCGATGACAAACCGGCTATTGTCGAGATTCGCGCCGGCACCGGCGGCGATGAGGCAGCTCTTTTTGCCGGCGATCTCTTCCGCATGTATCAACGCTTCTCCGACCACCAGGGATGGAAACTGGAAGTTCTCAACTCCAATGCCACCGAGTTGAACGGTTTCAAGGAAATCTCATTCTCTCTGACCGGGGATGAAGCCTACGGGATGATGAAGTACGAGTCCGGTGTTCACCGTGTGCAGCGCGTCCCCGCAACCGAGACCCAGGGGCGCATTCACACCTCGGCCGTGTCGGTAGCCGTTCTGCCCGAGGCGGAAGAGGTCGATATCGAGATCAAGGAGAACGAGATCAAGATTGATGTCTATCGCTCCTCAGGTCCCGGCGGTCAATCGGTGAATACAACCGACTCGGCGGTCCGTATCACGCACCTGCCTACGGGCCTGGTAGTCACCTGTCAGGACGAAAAGTCTCAGCACAAGAACCGCGCCAAAGCCCTCAAAGTATTGCGGGCGCGTCTTTACGATCAGATGATGGCCGAGCAGCAGGCCAAAGTCGACGCCGAACGGCGCTCGATGGTCTCCACCGGTGATCGTTCCGCCAAGATTCGCACCTATAATTTCCCGCAATCACGCGTGACCGATCATCGTATCAAACTGACAATCCATAAACTGGATGCTGTCCTCGCGGGAGAGGTGAACCATCTGATTATGCCGCTGAGACAACACGATCAGGAAGAACGTCTGAACTTACAATAGAGCATGCTTGACCGAGGTATGATCAAAAGTAACACCGTCAAGATTATAATCGCCGCAGTCGCTACGATCCTGATGTTCGTAGTCTCCAGCCGCAATTCGCGCGGTCGTCCCGAGTATTTCGAACACACCGAAAACGGAATCACCTTCAAGATGATGACCGTTCCCAAATGGGAAGAGAACGGCTTAGCGAAGATTCCGGTCACAATCGAAGGCGCCGTAGAGGATATGCTGGTGCCGCAACTTCGGAAGCTGGGTACTCTTCAGAAGTTTCACAAGACTCCTCTGGCCCGGTACGAATCGGTCCCCATGCTGGTTGACGACAGTGGCTCCGGACGGTTCTACGCCGAAATCCAAACCCTCGCCCGTGGCGATAGGGCCTACTACTACATCGAAGTCAGAGACCGCTCCGGCGGTTATCGAGCAAAAATCCCACCCGGCGACGAGCCGTTCGTGCTCAAGTATATCGGCGATGTCCCGGCTCCGGTGTTGATCGGCCACATTGCTCTGATTTTCGCCACGGTCTTCTTCATCATGTTGGCCACTCTCAACGGCCTCAACTTAATCCGCGGCGACAACGACGCCCGTCCACTTTCGCTGTCGCTCTTCTGGGCCACCGTAGTCACGTTTGTGGGCGGTTACCCGATCGGTTTCGCGATGAACTGGTATGCGTTCGCCGGAGTCTGGGAAGGTGTTCCGTTTGGTACCGATGCCACCGATAACAAGACCCAGCTGCTGTTCGTCTATCTGTTGTTCGCGGTGTTGGCTGCAATCGGTAGCCTGACCCGTGGCAAGATGGGACGCGACCTGTTTACGCCATCCGGACTGGGCAAGGTAACAATCGGCGCTCTTCTGGTGATGCTGGCCGTGTATCTGATCCCGCACTCGATCCAATTCAGCCCCGAGCTTACCAAGACGGTTTGCTGGTCGTTTATAGGAGCCGTCGCCCTGCTCTACTTCTGGGCGCTGGCGACCGCTACGAAACGGCTGAAGCCGGAGCGACGTTCCAAGAAACGCAAGCACAAGCGGTAGAACCCATGGATCGCCCCCTCGGCGGACTCATAAGCGAACTGCGTGAACGGCTGGAGGGAGTGGGCATCGACCAATCCCTGGCCGAAGTCGAACTGATTCTCTGCCACGTCCTGCAATGCGACCGCATCACGCTCTATCTCGATGGCATCAAGTTACTGACTCCCGAGAAACTGAAACAGGTAGAGGACATAGTCGAGAAGCGACTTACGCGACACCCCCTGCAGTTCATCCTCGGCGAGGCCTGGTTTCATGGGCGACGGTTCTTCGTCAATGAACATGTTATGGCGCCGACCCCGGAGACCGAGCTGCTGTGCGAGCAAGCGCTGGCGTTCATTGAGGCCCGAGATTTGGACAGTCCGCGGATCGTGGACGTGGGCATCGGCTCCGGCGTGGTATCAGTGACACTGGGATGTGAGCTGAAGAACGCCTCGATAGTCGGGCTGGATATCTCCGAGGAAGCTATCGAAGTGGCCGAGCGCAATATCGAGCTCTACAGTCTGAGCGAGCGAATTGAGGTCCGCCAGTCGGATTTCTTCGCCGCAGTCCAGCCGGGGGAGGAGTTTGATTTGATTCTCTCCAACCCGCCCTATATCGCTGAGCCGGACTATGGTGGCTTGGATCCGGAAGTAAAGGCCGACCCCAAGATCGCTATGACTTCCGGCGAGGACGGTCTGGATGCGATTCGCATGTTCATTCGCGAGGCACCTAACTTTCTGGCGCCGGGCGGACGGATTGCGTTCGAGATAGGGGAGAAGCAGGCCTTGCTGATCGCCGAGATTGTCGACGCCGACAACCGTTACAGCGATATCACCATTCTACAAGATCTCAACGAGCGTGACCGGGTGGTCATGCTGGAGTGCCGCTGATGCCGCGTGAGTCACTGGCTAAGAAGAAAGTGCGCGTGCTTGAGATCATCAAGCGGCTCCAAGAGCATTATCCCGCCGCCAAGTGCTCGCTGAACTTCAAGAGTGCGCACCAACTGATGGTCGCCACGATTCTGTCCGCCCAGTGTACCGATGAGCGGGTCAATATCGTCACCAGGGATCTGTTCAAGAAGTATCGCTCGATCAAGGATTTCGCCGCCGCCGACCTGGCCGAACTCGAAGAGGATGTTCGCACCACCGGCTTTTTCCGCAACAAGGCCAAGTCGATCAAGCTCTCGGCGCAGCAGCTTCTCGAAGAACACGGGGGAAAGATCCCCAGGACGCTCGACGAGCTGGTCAAGCTGGCCGGGGTGGGGCGCAAGACCGGCTCGGTCATTCTCGGCGCCGGGTATGGTATGGCGGAAGGCGTCGTGGTCGATACGCACGTGGGCCGCATCTCGCGACTTCTCGGGCTGACCAAAGAAAAGGACCCTGTCAAAGTCGAGCGGGACCTGATGAAGATCTTGCCCGAAGAGGATTGGATTGTCTGGTCACATCTTATGATCGATCACGGCCGGGCTTTGTGCATCGCCCGCCGCCCCAGGTGCGGGGAATGCTTGCTCAGCGATGTTTGCCCGGGGAGATTGGAGTAGATCGCAGTCACCTCCAATCGTTTGTCACAACTCGATATCGGTAAGGTATCTCTTGCCGCGCTGATCATAGCAGATCCTGGCGTTTACTACGTCGTCATTGTCAAGTAAGTCAAAACATACCGTGCGCCAGATCTTGCTCTCTTCACATTTGACCGGGATCTCTGCTATCCAGTATTCATTCTTGCGTGATCGTACCATCTTTACCATGCATCTTCCGATATAATCTCCGTACTCGCAGCCAACCAGTTCGTGGGACAAGAGAAGCTTGCCTAATGTTGCGATCGCCTCGTGGAATCTTGGCAAACTCGATCCCCAGTCATGAGTATTGCTGATTCCGTAGTTAACGATTTCTCCACGTGTGCGATTGTAGAGCAGAAAATCGTTGTGTGTCGTATCACGCCTGCTGGTCCGCACCTCTATCGAGTGAGTCCAGGCCACAACGCTCTTCACGTGGCAACAATGATGCAAATCGCGATAAGATGGCAGTTCTGCGAATTCAGGCGCGAACAAGTGAACCGAGTCTATCTTCATACGATCGAAGAATTGAAAACGGTCATACTTGGAAGTTTCAACATTAAACACCACTACGTTCGTGTCAGCATCGGGAAGATAAACCAACCCAAATGCTGACTCAGGGTGAAGGTATCTGCCTGAATCGAGATTAAAATAGACACGCTGCTTGTCGAGAATGACAAATGGTGTGTCAGTCCAGGACCGTAAAAGACGGCTCCCCTGGGTTTGCTCGAACTTATCGATCCAAGAACGATAATCTGTGAATTCAGAGTTAATGCGATCAAACGCGACAAGAGAATTGGCTGAATCGTATACGAGAAAGATCCTGAAATAGTAGCTGAGATTCAATCTTGAACGTGCGCTGTCAGTCCGGAACAGGAGCTCGACATATGTAAGCGGCGAACGGTCCATAGCATAGGGTTGACCCAGGATCGTGACGCTACACTCTGCAAACTCCTCGACTACCGGTGATTGAAGCGCAAGACTCACAAACAACGTAGAATCGTCTACCGGGATCATCTTCGGTGACTCGGGGGGAGTCGCTCGTGCTCCCGATCCAATGTTCGCGAGCAATACGACACTGAGAGCTAGCCATCTCTTCATCCCTTACCCTCTCTTTTCAAGGTACTTGCCCTATTATACAAACGATTCGCCGAAGGCCAACATCAAATCCTAACACTCCAAAACAGTACCATTGACCAACGCCAACAATCGACATATATTACCGGCCTTCTAGAGGAGAACTAATGAAAACGGACGTCAAATACCGTCAGCCCGAAGTTACCCCCGAAATGGTCGAAGCCCACGGCCTGAACGCCGAAGAGCACGCCCGGATCAAGGAAATCCTGGGCCGCGAAATGACTTACACCGAACTCGGGGTCTTCTCGGTGATGTGGTCGGAGCACTGCTCCTACAAGAACTCAATCGCCCAGCTCAAAACGCTACCTCGCGATGGCGCACGACTCCTGGCCAAGGCCGGAGAAGAGAACGCCGGAGCGGTCGATATCGGCGATGGCATGGCGGTTGTGTTCAAAATCGAATCCCACAACCACCCCTCCGCGGTCGAGCCCTACCAGGGCGCCGCTACCGGTGTGGGCGGTATTCTGCGCGACATCTTCACGATGGGCGCCCGTCCGATCGCCTCGTTGAACTCTTTGCGGTTTGGACCGCCGGAGAACCCGCGCGTCCGCTACCTGGTCGATGGCGTCGTTCGCGGTATCGGCGATTACGGCAACTCCTTTGGTGTCCCCACGGTGGCCGGCGAGGTCTATTTCGATGAAGCCTACACCGGCAATCCGCTGATCAACGCTATGGCGGTGGGGATTGTCAAATCTGACGGTATCATCTCGGCCATCGCTGAAGGTGAGGGCAACAAGCTGATGATCGTCGGCGCCAAGACCGGCCGCGATGGCATCCACGGTGCCACTTTCGCCTCCGAGGAGCTCACCGAAGCTTCCCAGGAAAAACGACCGTCCGTTCAGATTGGCGACCCGTTTACCGAGAAACTGCTGCTGGAAGCTACTCTCGAAATCATCGAGCAGGATCTGGCGGTAGGAATTCAAGATATGGGTGCGGCGGGAATTACTTGCTGCTCGACCGAGATGTCGGCCAAGGGGAAATCCGGAGTCAATATCGAGATCGACCTGGTGCCCCAGCGGGAGCCGAACATGACTCCGTACGAGATCCTACTTTCCGAATCCCAGGAACGGATGCTGGTTTGTGTCCGCCCCGGCAAGGAAGAGGCCGTCACGGCGGTGTTCGACAAGTGGGGACTCGACTCGACCATCATCGGGCATGTGACGTCCGATGGCCTGATGACCGTCACCAAAGGGGGCGAGGTTGTCTCCCAGATTCCGTCCGAGGATTTGGTTCTCGGCGGTGGTGCACCGGTATATGTCCGCGATCAGAAGCGCCCGGCCTATATGGATGAGATCCAGCAGCTCAATCTCGACGATTACTCGCTCGACCGTGACTGGTCGGCCGACCTGCTGGCTCTGTTAGCCTCCCCGAATATCTGCAACAAGGCCTGGGTGTACGATCAGTATGATTCGATGGTAAGAACCTCCACGGCGGTGGGGCCCGGTTCCGATGCGGCCATTCTGCGGATCCGCAAGACCGATCGCGCCCTGGCCATGACCACCGACTGTAACGGCCGATACTGCTATATCGAGCCCCGTCACGGCGCCCGTAACGCTGTCGCCGAGGCGGCCCGCAATATCGTCTGTTCGGGAGGCCTTCCGCTGGCGGTTACGAATTGCCTCAATTTCGGTAATCCGTACAAGCCGGAGATCTATTATTGTTTTGCCGAAGCGGTGGCAGGGATGGGTGAGGCCTGCCGCGTTTTCGATACGCCCGTCACCGGGGGCAATGTCTCGTTCTATAATGAGGATCCCCAGCGGGCAGTTTTTCCGACTCCTACAATCGGAATGGTTGGTCTGATTGAACATACCGACCATATCACGACCCAATGGTTCAAGAACGAAGGAGATGTCATTCTCCTCCTGGGAGAGAACCGGGATCATCTGGGAGCTTCGGAATATTTAAGAACTCTGCACGGAGTCACCAAAGGCACGGTGCCGGCGGTGAATCTTGAGGCAGAGAAGACGATGCAGGACTCGTTGCTGGCTGCGATCCAGAACGGATGGATAAATTCAGCCCACGATACGGCCGAGGGTGGCCTTGCCGTGGCGCTAGCCGAGTGCTGTGTCTCCTGTCCTGAACATACTTTCGGCGCGGAGGTCGTGCTAGGTGATGATCTTCGCGCCGACTGCCTTTTATTCGGCGAGGCTCCCACGCGAGTGCTGGTTACGTGCTCGCCGGAAAGCGTCACCGAACTCGAAGAGCATTTCGAGAAAGCGGGTGTGACTTGCGCCCAGATAGGGACCGTCACGCTCGATGACAAGCTTACGATCACCGATTTGCTCGAATGCTCTCTGGGCGACATGCACCGGGCCTTCTTCGAGGCAATGCCCGAGTTCATGGACCGAGTGGAGTGAGATTGCCGCGGCCCTTCGGGCCTCGCAATGACTCGGTTTAGTTGCTCGAGGATAGAACCAGGCCGGTAGAGTCATTGCGAGTCGCCGCAGGCGACGAAGCAATCTCACGGTGCAACCTAACTGCGAACCATGGCCCTATACATATTCTCAGACGCCCATCTCGGCGCCAACGACAAAGCCCGCGAAAAGACCAAACTGGAGCGGATAGGCGAACTCTTCGAGAAGATCCGCGCCGATGCCGACCATGTGGTCATTCTCGGCGATCTATTTGATTTCTGGTTCGAGTACAAACACGCCATCCCGAAAGACCACCATCAGGTGATCTGCTGGCTGGGCGATCTGGTCCGTCGTGGTATCAAAGTAGAGTATGTTTCGGGCAACCATGATTTCTGGATGGGGGATTTCTTTCCGGACCAGATCGGGGTCTCGCTTCATCGCGACACGCTCGATCTCCAGTACAACGGCAAGCGACTGCACCTGACGCACGGTGATGGAATCGCCAAGAAGGATGGGGGGTATCGGTTCCTCAAGCGAATCCTTCGCAACCGGTTCAATATCTGGCTCTATCGCAAACTTCCGCCGGACTGGGCGATCCCGCTGGCCAAATGGGTGTCGGGTAGCTCGCGAGAATACACCAAACAACGCGATGCTGATTTTACTGCCGACTACGAAGCCTACGCGACTGAGAAACTGGCCGAGGGGTATGATTTGGTCGCGATTGGGCACTTGCATATTCCGATTATCAAAGAGATTTCCGGCGGACACTACATCAACACCGGCGACATGATAGAACATTTTAGTTACGCCCGTGTTGACGGTGATGACGTACGGCTGGAGTATCTCAAGTAGCTGCGAACAACGAACAGTCTTCATATAGGAAGCTAGAAATGCTTAAACCAGAACATGCCGCCCTGGTGGTGGTTGATATCCAGGGAAAACTGGCCACCCTCATGCACGAGAAGGACGCCTTCTATCAGGCGGCCGCGCGCATGATCAAAGGCTGCCAGATAATCGAAGTCCCCGTCCTGTGGAACGAGCAACTCCCCGACAAACTGGGCGAGACGATCCCCGAAATCAAAGAGCTGTTTGAGGGCGACTCGCCGTTGGTCAAGAAATCCTTCTCCTGTTGCGGAAACGAAGCTTTCATGGACAAGCTGAAAGAGTTCGACCGCAACCAGGTGCTGATCGTTGGGATGGAAACTCACGTCTGTGTCTGGCAGACGGCGCAGGATTTGATCGAGGAAGGCTACGAAGTTTTCTTAGTGGCCGATGCGGTGTCATCGCGCACGGTCGAGAACAAGCAGATCGGGATCGAGGCGATTCGCGACCTCGGTGGCAACATCACTTCGGTCGAGCAATCGTTGTTCGAGATGCTGGTAGAGGCCGAAGGGGACAAGTTCAAGCAGATCATCAAGCTGGTGAAGTGAGCGTCACGCACGCTTCTACCGCTTCGCGCGGCGGCGACACTCGGCTGCTGATTCGAAATGGGCTGCCACTTCGGCTGAGTCATTGCGAGCGAAGCGAAGCAATCTCCAGTTCGCCATGTGAGATTGCCGCGTCGCTGCGTTCCTCGCAATGACTCATTCGCGAGTGTTCCGCAATTCGTGGTGAGTTGCTCCCGGGTGGCCCACCATTTATGGTGGGTTTCTCTTTCGGATGAAGTAGGTCGAGATCCTTGCGATCCCGACACCAATGGCGAGACTGAGGACAGTCACGCACTACAATACTCCTTACAGAGCTAGATAAACCCGATGCAAGCGTCGGGCCACCGAACCTTACGGCGAGACTGGAAACAGTCACGCCCTATAAGGCTTCCTTGAAAGGTAAACCCACCCTGAGAAGGGTGGGCCACCCCAACATCAGTGTGCATTGTGAAACAGCCGATGTTCTTCCAGGATTTGTGACTAAGCACCCGATAGTAGCCGCTGCGCGAAGCGGTAGAACCAGCTATGCTGGCCACGGATCTTCCATCTGCCAGCCGGTCTTGCCGGTGGCACGAAAATGCTCCAGGCGGCGAATGGTCAACTCTGCAAACAACGGATCGATATCACAGGTGATACACCGTCGTCCCAACCGCTCGCAGGCTAGAAGGGTCGTTCCGGAATGGGAGAACAGATCGAGCACAGCATCCCCATGAGACGATGATGCTTCGACAATTCGCTCTATCGCTTTCAACGGCTTCTGCGCTTTACAACCCTCGACGTTCTCTTCCATGCGATAGAAGACCTGCTGCACATCCACCCAGACATTCCCCGGCCGGATACAGTCGGACTTGGAGCGTTCCAGATTCTCGGTCATTGCACCGTTGACCTCTTTGTAGTAGCCACGGAGGATCTTGGGAATGTCGGTGTACTGTACTTTGAACTCAGGATCCCCAAGCGTGTAGTACAACAGTTCCTGTCGGACGGCCATCCAGTTTTTCTGGGTACCGTAACCGCGCTGATTGCGCATGGTGATAATCGACCGCGACTTGAAGTCTGTTTCGGACATCATCGCCAGAAACTGTGGCAACGGCTGGAAGTGATGGTTCTGATCGGCGCCCATCCAGACATATAACGAAGCATCTTTGGCAAGATGTCGCCGCATGTTGTCGATCCACGCCCGGCTCCACTCGATGAACTCCTCCACCGATCGCCTCTCAAACATCACCAGATTGTACGGAGGATCAAGCACCGCCAGCGAAATGCTGGCGTCTCCAACCAGTTCCGCGACAAATGCTGAGTCGGTAGCATCGCCGCATCCCACCACATGCCTGCCCTCAGGATCGCGCCAGATCTCGCCCGGACTCAGTCGACAGGCTTCTCTCTCGATCATCTTCGTAGCCATAGGCTCAAGTTGTTGAGCCGGCGTAGCTTTTCAACCAAAAACGTTTCCCGTGCTCAAACCTGCCAATGACAAGGGGTTTGAACCGAATCACGATTGCTCCCAGACATGTCGCCCAAGCTGTTGCCCGGCAAAAGAAAAGGCCGGCAAAAAAAGTCAGGGGTGAGTTGGACAAAGTCGAGATTTTTGCTTATATATAACACTATGTCGGACAATATCATCTGGGCGCCCTGGAGGGCGGAATTCGTTCTCGCGGAAAAGGAAGAGGGATGTATCCTCTGCAACCGCCTCAAAATGGAGGATTCGGTTAAGAACCTGATCGTCTATCGCGGCGACAAATGCGCCGTCATCATGAACAAGTTCCCTTACAACTCCGGCCACACGATGATCATTCCGATACGCCACATCGCCTTTATCGAGGAACTCACACATGAGGAATCGACCGAGTTTTTCGACCTTACCCGCAAGACTGTGGCGGCGCTCAAGAATGGTATAAACCCGCACTCGATGAATCTGGGTATGAATCTGGGCGAGGGTTCCGGTGCCGGCATCCCCGAGCATCTGCACATGCATGTGGTACCACGATGGAACGGCGATACCAATTTCATGCCGGTGATCGGCAACACCAAAGTCATTTCCGTTCCGCTCGAACCGGTCTACAAGATACTCCGTGAGGAATTCGCCAAGCTATGAGCAAGAAGAAGCGGATGCCCACCAAAGCGGAGTTGATCCAGCTCCAAAAGCTCTACAAGACCGACGAGAAGATCGGCGAGCGACTTGGTGGCGTGCCGGCCTACCTGGTAGCCTACTGGCGTCGCAAGAAGAATGTCCCGCGGCACTCGATGCCCAAATTCTCCGAGCGAGAGATCAGGAGTCTCTGGGAACGCTATGGCGATGACGACCGTTGCGGTCTCGAGCTTGGCATTTCGAAAGCCGCGTTCTATAACTGGCGTCGACGGTACGGTATCCGCGAAAAGCCGGCCTTCCTGAAGCTCGAACAACTCGAGTTGGCATTCCCAGGCGTCAAAACGAAGTCCAGTTCGCAATCGTTGTGGGGACATCAGACCCTGGCTCAGAAGCTTCTGGCTCGCGGCGCCAAGATGGAGAAGATCGAGGTCGGCCAGGAGATTGAGGTCGAACCGGACATTGCCGTCGCACAGCATGACACGGCGGCGGTGATTGAGGAGTTCAATCGTTTGGGCGCTGAGTATGTTTGGAACTCGGCCAAGATCGTACTGGCCTCACCCCAGGCCGGGGGAGCGTCCGGCGGTAAGGCAGCCGAGGACGGTCATGCTATCAGCGAGTTCGTGCGTCGTCAGCGTCTCAAGAATCATCTGGACTACTCGCTCGGCTACGTGACCCAGGTTGCGATAGAATCGGGTTTTCTTCCGGCCGGTGGGATGGCGGTAGGGACCAATCGCGAGTCGACTGCCTTTGGCAGTCTGGCCAGTCTTGGGACGTCCATAGATCCCAAAGCCATGGCCAGGCTGTGGGCGACAGGCAAAGCTGCCCTGACGGTGCCCGAGTCGGTGAGGGTAGATGTGAGCGGACGCCGCCCCCGGGGCGTGTACGCCAAAGATATCGGCCTTGCAATACTTAACCAGATGAAGGACCAGGATCTTACCGGCAAGGCGGTAGAGTTCTACGGTTCGGCCATCTCACAGATGAGTGTGAGCGAGAGGTTCACTTTGACCTCAATGGCTGCAGCCTCCGGGGCGATGGCGGCGATCTGTCAGTTCGACTCCAACACTCGCCGATTTCTGACCAATCATTCGGTTTCCGAGTACGTTCCTCTCATGACCGACAAGAATGCCGTCTACAAAGAGATGTATCAGATCAACATCGACCATTTCACCTCTCAGGTAGCTTGCCCCGGCGATGCCGGGGAGATTAAGCCTTTGGCCGAGGTAGAAGAGGTGCCAATCTCGACCGTTGTAATCGGCACGGCCTGTAACGGACGGTTCGACGATCTTCGCATAGCCGCTGATATCATTAAGGGCAACAAGGTCAATCCGGGGTGCCGACTGCTGGTTTATCCGGCCTCACGGGCGGTCTATTTGGAGTCGCTCAAGAAAGGGCATATTCGTATCCTGGCCGAGGCCGGTGCGATGATCCTGCCGCCGGGATTTGGGGCCCACAGCCGGATCCCGCTCGCCGAAGGCGAGCGTTGCCTTACAACGGAGTGTGCTCCGTTGGATCCATCCGCTCGCGAGCTGGTTTATGTCGGCTCTCCCGCCACCGCTGCGGCGACCGCTATCAATGCCGCCATTACCGAGCCCGCTCGCTACCTGTAGCCCCGTCTTTGATCCCATAACTGGCCGCATCTCAATCGTTTAGTGAAATATGTTGACAAAATGGATGCATTTGATATATTTCTTGCATGAACTCGCCTAAGGCCCTTCTCTCCGCATCTGTCTCCAATTACTGGTATCGATACTATTATTCCATCGCCGACAGCGGGATGAGGTCTTATTAGATCCACGACATCAACAAAAGAATAGATTCAAGTCACCCGCTGTCACCGCCGACAGCGGTTTTTTTGTGGCTGGACCAGAAAGGAAGTGCTATTCATGATCTACGGTAATTTCGGAATGAGGGTTCGGATTCAACCCAAGGGAGGTTCTTCTCATGCGGCACATGAGAGGTATTCGTGGCGCAACCAGGGTGAATGAAAACACCCGGGATGAAATCCTGCACGCTACCCGCGAGTTGCTCGGCGAGATGATCACGGCCAATCAAATCGAGGCTGATGATATCGCCAGTGTCTTCTTCACGGCAACCGCAGACCTGGATGCAGAGTTTCCCGCCTATGTCACCCGCGAGCTGGATTGGGCCGATGTACCCCTGCTGTGCGCCCGCGAGATGTCGGTGCCTCACGGGATGACATCGGTAATCCGCATCCTTATCCACGTAAACACCGAAAAGACGCAGGCCGAGATCAGACACATCTACAAGGGTGAAACCGCGCGCCTTCGTCCCGACCTATTTGGAGAGCCAGACGATGATCATAATAATGAAGAATGATGCCACCCCGGACCAGCGTCAGGTGGTCCTCAAGCGAATCGAGGAAGTTGGCCGAAAACCCCACCTTTCCGAGGGAGAACGCAAGACCATAATCGGTGCGGTAGGCAACGGCTCGGTAAGTCCCCTGGATTTCCAGATTCTTCCCGGAGTCGAGAATGTCGTGCCGATCATGAAGCCGTTCAAACTGGCCAGCCGCGAGTTTCGCCCGGAAAACAGCGTTGTCACCGTGCGCGATATCGCGATCGGCGGCGAACGAGTAGTCGTGATGGCCGGACCGTGCGCCGTCGAGAGCGAAGAGCAAACGATGAGCGCCGCGCGAGCGGTGCGAAAAGCCGGGGCCAGGATTCTTCGCGGCGGAGCTTTCAAACCCAGAACTTCACCCTACAGTTTCCAGGGCATGCGCGAGGACGGTCTCAAGATTCTGGCCAAAGCCCGCGAAGAAACAGGACTGGCCATAGTTACGGAAGTGATCGCACCTGAATATGTCGACCTGGTGGCCGAGTACGCCGACATCCTCCAGGTAGGTGCCCGAAATGTACAAAACTTTCCTCTTTTGGAGGCGGTCGGCAACGCCGGAAAGCCGGTGCTTCTCAAGCGAGGAATGATGTCCACCGTCGAGGAGCTGCTTATGTCAGCCGAGTACATCCTCGCCACCGGCAACAAGGATGTTCTCCTGTGCGAGCGTGGAATTCGTAGTTTCGAGAAATATACTCGGAACACACTCGATATCTCGGCCATTCCAGTGATTAAGGAATTGAGTCATCTCCCGGTGATTGTAGACCCCAGTCACGCTACCGGAAAACGTAATCTTGTGGCTCCGGCCACCCGGGGAGCGGTCGCGGCAGGCGCCGATGGACTGATCATCGAGGTCCATCCTGATCCGGATACGGCTCTTTGCGACGGGATCCAGTCGCTGGATCCCAAGGAGTTCTCGGAATTAATGGAAACCGTAGCTAATATATCAGCAGCTTTAGGCAGATCTCTATGACAGAATTAGCAGAGAGGACCGCCGCAATTGTCGGCTTGGGACAGATCGGAGGCTCTATTGGCCTCGATCTGGTTTCGACAAGAGCGGTACAGAAAGTAATCGGCATTGATGTCGATGGAGAAACCGTGTCACGGGCGCTGGGAATCGGCGCCGTTGATTGTACCATGGACCTGAACGACGCCCTGGCGGAAGCCGACATTGTCGTTCTTGCCACCCCTATCGATCGAGTATGCGAGCAAGTACCGGACCTCTTGAGAGCGACTCCTCGGGCGACTCTGGTTACGGATGTAGCGTCGGTCAAGATGCCGGTGATGCAATCGGCGCTCTCGGTAGTCGAGAACACCAGCTTCGTCGGTGGGCATCCAATTTCGGGTGAAGAAGGCAGCGGAATCGACTCGTCGGCCGTCGGAAGATTTCGAGACAAGACGTGGGTTCTCACCAGCTCGGAGCAGACCTCGCAAGATGCACTCGATCTGGCCCGCCAATTGGTCGAATCGCTGGGCGCCAATTCACTTGAAATGTCCGCCGAAGAGCACGACAAGGTCCTGGCCTACACCAGTCATCTTCCGTATGCCATTGCGGTGGCACTGATTCGCGGCGGCCTGACTGCGGCCGAGGAGCATTCCGACCTGTGCAGCCTCAAGGGCGGAAGCTTTCTTAGCGCCACCAGGGTAGCTGCTTCCGAAGTCGGTTTGACTCTCAACATGTGGGCTTACAATCGCAAGAACGTGATCCAGTCGATTGATCTCTATATCGACTCGCTACGAGAGTTGCAGGCACTTTTGCGCCTGGAAGAGTATCAACGTCTGAGCGCACTGATCGAAACCGGACGCGAGGTCGCCTGCCGGCAGGCCGAGGGTCCCGCAACGGGAAATAGCTCGAATTTGACCGGTATTTAGGTCAACGGGTAGCTCTGTTTTGGTGTATATTAGGTATATGGCCAACACTCCAAACAGACTGACCCAGATTCTGCTTCTGCTCTGCCTGCTTGTTTCAACGGTTGCGGCTCAAGGTGGGCGCCCGAGAAACATGCCGGCGCCTTCGTACGATACGGAGCAACCAGCCTTTCCTTCGGACATCAAGGTGGCTCGACTGCACTATTCCGGTGGTGGCGACTGGTATTGGGGGGCATCGGCAATTCCTAACTTCCTCCAGTTTGTTCGCAGCAATAGTTCTATCGCTACCGATACGGTCGAGTATACCGTGTCGATTATGGATCCCGACTTGTTCAAGTACCCCTTCCTCTTTGCCACCGGTCACAGTGTTGTCGATTTCTCTCCCGAGGAAAGCGACCGGCTGCGCCGTTATCTGTCACAGGGAGGATTTCTTTTCGTCAACGATTCGTACGGAATGGACGAGTCGTTTCGAAAGGAGATGGCCGAATTATTCCCCGAGCGCGAGATCGTGGAACTTCCTTTTGATCACGAATTGTATCACAGCTTCTATGACTTCCCCAACGGTCCCCCGAAGATCCACGAGCACGATAACCGCCCACCGCGAGGGTATGCTATCATTCTCGACGGACGGGTCGTACTATACTTCCTGGTGGAGTCGGATATCGGTGACGGCTGGGAGGATCCTCAGGTACACAACAATCCCGAGGAAAAACGCCAGGCGGCCTTCCGAATGGGGCTGAACATACTCACGTACGCTTTGTTAAACTGATACTGCAACGCCGGAATGGCCCAAACGGTGTTCTCGCCCGATATACTATGGTAGATAACTCATAACTCTGAGGTAGAGATGAGCAACAGGAAGTCCAGCGCAGGGCTCATCAGCAGATTAAGCGGGATTCTCTTCAAGCAAAGACTGACGGGCTTTCTTGCCGGAGGCATCGACACTATGGCTGCCTTCCTGGCCGCCGCGGTGCTCCTGGTGGTACTTGCAGGAGTCCTTATCCTGCCGGTGTGGCTAAAGATCTCGGCCCTGGTGGTCGCGGGCGGTTTGGTCTTGTTCGTCTTTGTCCGAACGGCCTTAACTCGCCTCACCGACGGATCAGTGGAATCGGTGGCAGATAGGCTTGAGACAATCAATCCGGAGCTGGACGGCCGTCTCATCGCCACGGTGCAGTTTGCCCGTATGCAAGACAATCCGGGGTATTCCTCAGAACTGATGGCCCTTACCGAACGAAAGGCCGTTGAGGGAGCTTCCTCGATCGACTTCAACCGGGCACTCTCTTTCGCCGGATTAATCAGCTCCGCCAAATACTTGGCGGTAGCTGCCTTCGTTGCATCGATACTTATGGTGTCCTGGCCGAGTGTGGTCAACCACGCCTGGACCGTGTACAGTCATCCCACTCAAGAAATCGCTCCGCCGCTGGGGTACAGTCTTGATCCCATTCCAGGATCTACTCAGATGGTGAAGTACCGCGACATTGAGATCGGCGGTATGCTCACCGGCGGGCAGTTCCCTGAGGAAGCGATCATCTACCACCGTCTAGCCGGCGGAAACTGGCAACGAACGGAAGTGGTCGTGCCGCGGGGCAGGATTGCTGCCGAAGAGGACTCGGTCGCGATCACAACCAAGCTTCGACAAGTCAACAAGTCGTTCGACTTCTATGTCGAGGCCGGTCGAACGCGTACCGAAGTCTGTGCCGTAGACGTCGTGGATCGCCCACGAGTTGCCGGACTGAAGCTGTCTGTCTTCTATCCCCGTTACACCGGACTGGAGCCGACGGTCATCGACGAGAACAACGGTTCCTTCTCGGCGATTGTCGGCAGCAATGTCAACCTCTCGGTTGAAACCAATCTGCCGGTGGATGAGGCCGCCTTGATCTTCAGTGACTCAATCACCAAATCGATGGATGTCTCCGATCGGCTGGCGGAAACCTCGCTGCAGGTCAAGGAGTCTCAGGCCTATTACGTAAAATTGACCGATCATCTCGGCGAGAACAACCCGGATCCGATCGAGTACTATATCACAGCCGTTCCTGACGAGTACCCCGCGATCGAAGTGATCAAACCCGGCTTCGACGTCAATTTCGGCGAAGAGATGCTGCTGCCCATGCACGTGCGCATCTTTGACGACTTCGGCTTCTCGCATCTGGCCCTCAAGTATGTTATCGTGAACGACGGCCAGCCCTCAGAGGAGCACGTCTCGATGCTCCATTTTTCCGATCGCATCAAGACCGAAGGGGACGTGGAGTTCACTTGGGACCTCGACCAGTTTAATCTCTTCCCGGGTGATTACATTGTGTACCACTATGAGGTAGCCGACAACGACGAGATCTCCGGACCCAAGCTGGCCACCTCGCGCAAGTTCATTGCCCGTTTCCCTTCAATGGAAGAGATTATCGCTGCCACCGAAGCCGAGGCCGAGAGCCGAGTACGCCGCACCGAGCAGATGCTCAAAGAGGGCAGGGAATCGGTTGATCGTATCAACAAGATCGCCCGAAAGCTGAAAGCTCAGGAGAAGGACGCCCGTCAGACCGATTGGCAGCATCAAAAGGAGCTTCAGTCACTCGCCGAGAAGAACACGGACTTGCTCGATCAGCTTGAGAAGACGGCTGAGGAGATGAACAAGGCGCTCGATGAGTCGACCAAGAACAGCATGCTCAGTCGCCAGATCCTGGAGAAGATGGACCAGATCCGCAAGCTGTTCGAGGATGTGGCTACGCCCGAAATGAGAGAAGCTCAGAAGAAACTACTCGAGGCTCTCAAGGAAATGGATCGCAATGAGCTGCAGAAGGCCATGGACGACTATCAGATGTCAATGGACGAGATGCTCCAACGACTGGAGCGCACTCTGGCCCTCCTGAAGAAGATGCAGATGGAGCAAAAGATGGAAGCGATGCTCCGTAAGCTCGAACAGCTCGCTGACAAACAGGAAAGCATGAACGAGAAGACCTCGGCCGGTGACGAGTCCGAGCTACCCGGTCTGGGAAGAGAAGAGCAGAAGCTGAAGTCGGACATGGAGTCACTAAAGAAAGAATCCGAGGGGCTTCGCGATCTGGCCCAGGAGGCCGAAATGTCGGAGTCCCCAGACTTGAACGAATTCGCGGAGGCTCTGGAACAGACCGATGCCGACCAGGACATGCAGCAGATGTCGCAGTCGCTGCAGCAGCAAGATCGCAACCAGGCCGGTGAATCCGGCAAGCAGGCGTTGTCGAAGATGCGTCAAATGCTGAATCAAATGCAGCAATCGCTGGCTTCCATGCAGCATGACGAAGGCGCCGAGCTGGAGCGCGCCATGCAGGCGGCTATCGATGATGCTTCCCAGCTTTCGCAGCAGCAAGAGGGCATGCACCAGCAGTCGCGTCAGCTTTCGCACAACTCAATGATGATGCACGATCAGGCAACCGACCAACAAGATCTGAAGGCGGCCTGTAGTGGTCTTCAGAATCGTATCGGCGAACTGGGAAAGAAATCGCCGTTTGTCGCAGGCGAACTAATGCAGCTCATCGGCAAGGCTCGCTCAGAGATGGATATGGCCACCGAATCTCTGACCTCGAGGCGTAAGACTCAAGCCATGAAGCATCAGCGGGATGCCATGTCGAGCTTGAACCTGGCGGCCCTGCGACTGATGGAGTCACTCGATCAGCAGAAGCAATGCAACAACGGCTCTTCCTGCAACAAGCCGACTCAGAAGCTCAACTCGATGTGCAACAAGCAGAATTCGTTGAACATGCAGACGCAGAACCAATGCAACAGCCCGGGCAACAATCCTAACGGCGGCCAGGGCAGTCAACGCCAGGAGTTGAAGCGATTGGCCGGCGAGCAGGGCGCTCTTCGTAAGTCGCTGGAAGATCTCAACCGCGAGTTTGGCGGGTCGCGTCAGATTCTCGGACGCCTGGACGCGATCGCGGATGAAATGAAGAAGGTCGAGGAAGACATGGCCGACGGCGAAGTCGGCGCGGAAACCCTGGAACGCCAGCTCAAAATCCACTCCCGTCTACTCGAGGCTTCCCGTACCCTGCAGCGACGAGACTTCACGCAGCAGCGTCAGGCCACCACTGCCAAAGAGGATGTCTTTGCAGCTCCTCCGGCCCTGCCGGCTGACCTTCTCGACGACCGCGTGAAGCTTGAGGATCGCTTGCGCCAGTACCTCTCCGAAGACTATCCGCCCCAGTACGAGGAGCAGATCAAGGCCTACTTCCGCGCATTGCTTCAATCACAGGCAGGGAAGACCGGGTCAACACAAGAGGCGACCTCGCAGCCATGATCAAGAAGCTTCTGGTTGTCCTGCTACTAATCGTTGCACCTTCGTTGGCTGCAGCAGGGAAGAGTCCTGCGTCTCAGAAGGTCGATACCAGGACGGTAGTGAAAGCCAAGTCCGGCGATACCGAGAGACGACTTCGCGTAGCCCGGGCGCTCATCAAGCAACAAGACTACCTTAACGCCTCCGCCTTGCTGGAGGGTTTGTACTCCGAGAATCCGGGCGATGTTCCTACATACAATCTGCTCCGGCAGTGCTACTTCCGCCTCAAACACTACGAGAAGGCCGAGTACCTGGCCCTTTCGGTGATCGAGGATGACCCCACGGTACACCGATTCCATATGGATCTGGCCGAAGCGCGATCTTTGCTGCAGAACCTGGACGGCAGCGCCGAGGCCTACCAGGAAGCGATGAGCGTCTGCAAGAACGACGCCGAGCGTCTGGCAGTACTCACGAGTATGACCCACTATCGTCAGTCTGATCTGGCGTTGGATATGATCGACGATCTCGACGAGTCGGTGCAGCAACGTCCAGCCTTCGTGCTTCAGCGCGGGCGGATTCTACAAATCAAAAAGCTATATGCTGTGGCGGCAGGAGAGTTCGTGTCACTTCTCGGCGACACGACCAACATCGGACACAACGCCGAGCGTACGCTGGTGTCGATGCTGGAAAACCAGGAGGCATCGCCATTCGTGGAGCAGGTGCTGGAGACCTCCCTGAGCAAAGGTGAAAACACTCGCGTTCACGGTCTGCTGTCGAACCATTACATTAAGCGGGGGAGTCTTGATCGCGCCTTCGAGCTGGCTTTGCAGCAGGACTCACTCGATGGTTTCACCGGCAACGCGCCCCACATGTTTCTGGGGAGTACCGAGGAGCGAGGACAGCCCCATCAGACCAAACGCATGGCCGAGTACTTGTTGGAGCGGTATCCCAATCGCCCCGACGAGCTGAGAACTCGCTTCGCTCTAGCTCGAGCCCTGTCGCGTCTGGGCGACCACGTTGCCGCCATTGAAAACTATCAAGCCATCGCCCGCAGGAGCCCTCGACCGCGCGACGCTGCCGAAGCTCTCTATCAGGTTGGCAAGCTCTATTCAGAGGAACTCGACGACTGTTCGCAAGCCCTCATCTACTACGACACGGTGGTCGCCATGCAACGCGGCGCCTCTCGACTGAACGCCATGAGAGCAATTCCATTTTGTCTCCTTCGCTTGAACGAGTTCGATGATGCGTTCGACGAGTTCGGACGCCTCAAGGGGCAAAGGGGGATGGAACGCGGCGACTGGCCCGAGGAGTTCGATTACTTCCGAGCCCTTATCAGACTAAGCCGCCAGGAGTACGATTCCTCTGATGTGGCCTTCCGTAAGCTCATGGTCGATTATCCCCGTGGGTTCTATGTAAACGACGCCCTGAGGCATATTCGGGTCTTCTCCCGAATAGAGAACTCCGAGGACCTAAAAGACATCTACTCGCGATCGGTCCGCTATGAACTGCTGAGACGGGAGGACTCCGTCATCTCATGCTACAGGCAAATGGCTGACCACGAGGATGTCTCGGTGGCCGATATCGCTTTGTGGAGACTTGCCGAAAAGCATCTGGAGAGGGGAGATTCTGCTATGGTGTTGACTTGTGTCGATCAGCTAATAGAGAAGGCTCCAGAATCATATTATCTGCCATATGGTCTGAAGACCAAAGCGGACCTATTGCTTGATATCCCCGGACGCAGGGAAGAGGTCCGCGACATCTACCGCGGTCTTTTGGAGAATTACCCCAACTATCCGTTTGCTCCGGAAGTCAGGGAGCGAATGCGAGAGATTGAGCAGCCGGAGCAGGTTGGCTAGAACTCGGCCAGCTTCTTGTTTCCCTCCTGAAGAATCTTGACCTGTTTTTCCAGGTTAAAAATACGCTTCTCGTAGTTTTCTTTCTTCTGAGCCCGGATTTTTGTGGTCGTCCGTACCAGCAGGGCAAGAGATATGAGCATGAACAGCACTGAGTTCACGCGGCGAAAGATCTCACCCATATTGAACACGGAGTCGACAAATGCCAGGACTCCCAACAGGAACAATACAGCACACCATACAAACATAAAGCTAGTTCTTTCCCGACGAAGGGGCGCCGGTCCCGGTGGAAATAAATCAGTTGTGAAACTGCTAACCAGTGTTATATTTATCGACTGATTGCCGGAATGCCTTATGCTGTTCCGGACTTTATCTGTATAAGCGATAAGATGTTGTAAGATACCCGGAGGTGATTTTGCCCGATCCCCTAAAGAGCCAGTCCGAACCTTTCGACCGCACCAATGCCGCCTTAGCCGGTCTGGTCTTCCTGATTAGTTTCGTAGTATACGCACTTACGGTACAGAAGACTTTCTCGTTCTGGGATTGTGGTGAGTTTATCGCCTGCGCCAATATCCTCGGGATCCCGCACCCGCCCGGTACACCCCTTTTCGTGATCTTGGGCCGGGTATTTGCGATAATCCCGTTCGTCGAGGATATCTCCCATCGCGTCAACTACATCTCGGTGATCTCCTCGGCATTTACGGCCATGTTCGCCTATCTTCTTACAACCAAGATAATTAGCCATTTCTTCCACAAGGAAGACCCCCACCCGCTTCACAAGTTCATCGGCTATGTCGGTGGTGTCGCGGGCGGTCTCTTTGTCGCCTGGAGCCGAACCAACTGGGCAAACTCGGTCGAGGCGGAAGTATATGGTCTGGCTCTGGCCTTGTCGGTTGCGCTGGTATGGCTAGCAATAAAGTTCTGGGAGAACAAGGGCACTCTGAAAGCCAACCGCTGGATGATCCTCTGTTTCTACCTGGCAACGCTCGGAATCGGCGTCCACATGACGGTTTTCCTGGTAGTGCCGGTCTGCGCCATCTTCTTCATCCTGAGGAAGGACGCCACACCGCGGGACTACCTTCTGATCTGCGCCTTCGCCATAGTCGAGCTACTAATGATTATCCTCTTTGCCGATGGACGCGGCGGCCATAAGTTCTTCTATTTTGCCACCGCCCTCCTCGGGGCCGGTCTGCTGGCGCTCTTGTACAAGAGGATCCAATGGGCCGTGGTGGTAGCCTTTGTCTCTATAGCCTCGGTAATGATGAGCTTCTCCACTTACGAGAAAATGCTCTTTGTGTCGGCTATTATTCTGGTCGGTATGGCCATAGCTTCCAAGCGTCTGAATCTTGAACTCAAATGGAAACTTGGTCTCACTATTCTTCTCATAGGCTTCGTGGGCATCTCGGTTCACTTCTTCATCCCCATACGATCCGGTCAGAATCCCCGAATTGACGAGAACAACCCCTCCCGCGACTGGAGAACCTTCAAGAATTTCCTCGACCGTCGCCAGTATGGCCAGCAAAGCATGGTGGAACGTATGTTTGTCCGCCGCGGTGCCTGGGAGAACCAACTGGGCCGACACCCGCACATGGGTTTCTGGTCGTATTTCGAGGAGCAGTGGTCCAAGCCGGGTGTTACCTTCATTATCCCGTTCTTCCTCCTGGGACTAGTCGGAATGGTTACGGCCATCTACAAACGCCTTGAAATAGGGATGCCGTTCTTCACGCTCTTCTTATTGACCTCCCTGGGGCTTACTCTCTACATGAATTTCGCCGATGGCACCCATTACAACTTCCAGACCGGCGATGCCTACATGGAGGTGCGTAATCGAGACTACTTCTTTACCCCGGCGTTTGTCTTCTTCGGCATCGCCATGGGGGTGGGGATAGCGGCGATCATGAACTACATTCGAGAGAAACTGAGCAACAACGA
>Ga0180430_10000731_pt1 | contig 34865 bp, 57 predicted proteins | sample SS_ome_9_FD_132999 | JGI IMG/M metagenome (GOLD analysis project Ga0180430, IMG submission 132999) | Hypersaline lake sediment archaeal communities from the Salton Sea, California, USA - SS_1_S_2 metaG | ecosystem: Environmental > Aquatic > Non-marine Saline and Alkaline > Hypersaline >... | reverse complement strand
CATTTTAAAAAAACTTTCAGGGATCAATGTTGCTTCATCTATTAGCGCGCCGGCGAACTCGGAACCGCGTATCTTACCTTCTGCCCTTTCGTCATTCGCACCCACTACATACATAAGTCTATTAAATAAAGTGACTTCTCCTTTACCAATAGAATAATTAAGAGCATTTCCCACGAGTTCTTGAAGCGGTAAAATAATATTCCTTTTTATGGTTTTATCAGTGCGTCCACAAATTAAAAGAGCGCCAGGAGGTCCACTCCGACAGAACTCTAACCACCTCAACAAGGAAATAAAAGACTTCCCAGCTCTAACGGGGCCTTCAAAAATATTAATCCGGGCATCCGACTTCTGAAAGGAATCGAGCTGGGTTTGACTGAGTTGCTCAATGAACATAGTGCTTCTGGAGCCACTCCGCTAAATATTGAGAACGAGACATCATCATATTGGTATTGACCCTGTCTAATTCTATTTTTTTAAAAAGCTCCTCCGGAAGAGCAGTGGTCATGGAATAAGTTTTTTTGGATGTTCCTTTGTAGGTATTAGGAGGAGGAAGAGAAACTTCTTTTTGGGGCTCCGTCTCTGGAAGTAAAGAAAGAGGGACCACTTTTGTTTCTCTTGAAACTGTTTCAGTCTCTTGGGGTTTTTCCTCCGATAAATTAAACTTTCTCTGCACAAATTTTATAAATTCATCCCGCGGAATTCTCCATTTCCCACCTTTTTTATCACCTAATTTAAAGGCACTTACTTCTTCATTCTTACACATATGGCAAGCATAGGAACGGGAAATGTTAAGGAATTCGGCCAATTCATCAGTAGTGATAAAGGCCTTATCATATTTTTCTGGTAGTTTCATGTCATAACCTCACTTTTAAAGGGGATTTCCCTCATACATTTTCTTTCTTCCTCCAACTTGAATAGCTTAAATTTGGATCGGGTTTGTACCATTTCTTTTTGCGATTCTTTGTGCACTGTTTGCATTTTTTATTATGGGTTCCTCGCGAGGGAGAAAATCCAAATTCATGAAGATTGAGATGCTCATGGCATTCGTTACATTCTTGAGTAGGCACTTCATACATCTCTATCTCCTTGCGTAATATTTAATAATCCATTCTCCATATTCATCCGAAGTAGGACCGGGATAAGAGATCCCTACAGAGTGGGAAAGGTCTTTGAATTCATCCTCGGGCATTCCAAGAATGGCCGAATAAACCTGAAGAAGGGCAATTAATGCGGTTAACTTTTTAGAGGGATCACATTCATTTTGAAGGAGATTACCCCACATCTCAAACATCAATTCTTGTAAATCGTTTTCCACTTCTTAAATCCTATGATGACTTTTTCGTCCCCAATAAAGAGAGCTCTCTGAATATTTTCCAAATACCCTATTCCGTTCTGCTCGACGGTTGATTTCCTCATAAGACATTTTCTTTTTGGGACCCTTAGGTTTGGCATTTAGCCATCGTCGAGCTTCCTCAGTAAGGCCATCTTTTTCAGCTTCTTTTTGTAGGTCCTCATTACGTCTTTTATTTTGATTTTGGCGCGTGGCTTCTTGTCGACACTGAATAGAACAGGTCCCTTCCCCAAACCGTGGGGTAAAAAAGGCGTTGCAAACAAGGCACTTCTTCTTTTTGGGGTCTTTTTTACCGTATACTCCATGCTTCTTGTAATTAGCTTCGGTAAGGCATCCAAAGCAATAGACTTGAGTCTCGGTGTCACGGACAAAAGTCAAGTGGCATTGTTTGCAAATGCTGCGTCGTTTAAGATGATTCATTTATTAAGTTTTCCTATCATCCATACGATGACTCCTCCTACAATTGCCGCTAAAGAGCAACAGATAAAGTACATAAATTTGGGGTCATTCATTACTTCCTTCATTTTTTTTCTCCATGGCTTTGAAGTGTTCCGGGCTTACAATCCCTTTTAAAATTTCTAAAAGGGTTGCTAAGCTTCCATCGAATTCTTTTTCCTCTTTAGGTTCATCTCTTTGTCCTAACCAGTTTTTACCGAGCCAAACTTGCATTGTGGTGTTACCTTCGAGAGCATTTTTAAATTGAGCTAAGCGGAGGTTGTTTTCCCCTTTTCTTTTCTTTTGTGAGCAATACTCGGTAAAACCCATTCCAAATTCTTTCTCCACGCGGTTATAAAAAGTGTCGGGATGCATATCAAAACTTGCAGCAATTTCTGTACCGGGGGTGTGAGCTTGAAGAAGCTTATCTACCATATTCCAATCTATGGGTTTGAGAGGACGGCTCATTAAAATTTTACCCTCCTTTCTTCTCGATCTCTTTCTAGAGTGATTTTAGTATCTGTCTCAATACAAGAAGGAGTAGCGCAGAACCACACCTTATGCTCATAATCTCGGCAGGTATACCCTTCCGTATTGCCGCAATCCTGACAGGTCATCTCATCAGAGCTCACTTTGACTGGGTAAACCGTTTTTCTTCCTCTGCGCAATAGACCATCCACTAACATAGGCTCGTGTTGAGGAGAAAGTGGTTTTAAAATTTCTGTTATCTGTCTCACTTTATTTTAACCTTGTAACTCGCAGTGTTGTACTTAGATATCACCGCGGCAATATCCACTTCTGCTTCCCGAAGATCGTCTTCATTTTCAAACTTTGCATTGAGAGAAAAACTTTTGGGTTTATTTTCTTCTTCAATTACATCCAAATGAAGCTCTTCAGGAGTAAAACCACTTTCGAGTAAAAGATCGACTTCCCAGAGATTGGCCAACATATCGTCATCCCAACTTCCCTGGTTTTTGTTAAGGCGGATTGTGAGCTCTTTAGCCTCTGATTCTGACAAAGGCTCTTGGGGTACGTAAACGTCGATACGTTTTTGTCCCATTTTTTTGAGTACTCTAACCCTTTGATGACCCCCGATAATCGTTCCATCCGGCTGGATAACGACGGGCTCACACTGCCCAAACTTACGAAGCGACTTTTTAAGCTCTTCGCCCTGTTTCTTTGATAGGCGTCTGGGGTTATCGGGATTTTCATGGAGATTACGGATCTCCCAAACTTCGTGTTGCCAGTTCATTTAACCCTAAAGTGGTATGGGTTTATCTTAACTATAACATATAAGAGTTTTTTTATTTTGGAGGCTCTTTCTCCTCCTCTTTGACTGCTTCTTTTTGAAGAAAATAGCAGTTAACATTTTCCATATTGGCCCAAAATATGCCCGGACCATCGGCATCTTCGTAAGGTTTTCCTTCTCGGATGCACTCGAGCAGGCGCTCCTTTTCATCAGCAGGGATTCTTACATCAATGGGGTTTTGCATTTCTTTAAAACAAAAACGAGCAATCAGACTCATTGTTTTCTTCTCCTTGAGTTACTTGGATTTTTTTGTTTATTGCTTCTTTGACTTGCTCCACAAAATGTTTTTCGTGGTCACGGTTTTCAAATCTAAAGTAAGGAAGCCACTCCTTTTTTCCTTCTTTCTCATAGCTTTTAGAAGGGAAGTTGATCCATCTCTTTCCCTCTTTTTCATGAAGGGAGAGTGAATAAAAGACCATTCCAAACTTGGGGACTCGGACATCAGCAAATCCTCTTAAGGTTCCTTTTTCGTAGGGAGTAAATTTAATGCATTCGACTGTCATTTTTTCTTTCCTTTCCCCATTTGTTTAAGTACTGGATGCTCTCCTCGAATCAAGAGGCTTACCAGTTCAATCACTTCGTCTTCTTTTTTCTTTAAATCCTCTTTTCCTTCTACAGGAACCATCGACTTCACCAGTAAATGAAGAAGCATTCCTAGTGCTGTCGCCGCATCGCCGGGTTGATCTTTTCCCACTCTTTTTTCAAATACTTTCATCATTTCGTCTAAAATCTCACTTACATTATTCATCATCCATCCGCCGGGCTTGGTCCAAAATGGATTTCTTCTCTTTCCCAAGCTTCCTCCATAGTCCGATTTATCATTTCCATGAATTGATTTTTCTCCAACTCAAAATGAGTGAGGCCAATATTCACCGCCACATTCATAAGTCCAGTAAACATTTGATGTGGAGGAACTTTTTCTTTAAAAGTTTCCACTAACCTAATAATTGTTTTTTCAAATTCAGTCATTTCTTTTTCCTTTTGACCTTCTTAACTTTTTTTGGCAACTTTTTTCCTTTTGGCGTGTGGCGTTCGAACTCCTTGGCGACTTCCGGATCCTTTGCGTAGAGAAACTTCCTCTGAGCTTGACTCTTGAAGGGCATTTTCAATCTCCTTTTTACTTTCCATCAATTTTATTTTTTTTCGATCCTCAGAATTTACCCACGCATCTTCTTGGGGTAGGTTGATAAATCCCCGTTGACATCCTAAGCAAATCCCTGTCGAATTAACCTGACACAGCCCTGAGCAACTACCGCAATTCATGAACTTCATGCTACTTTTCTTCCTCTCAAGTCATCCATAAAAAGAATGTCGAGAAAATGGAACGCTGGAACACGGACCCTTTCTCCATTTTCATAAAAAGAAAGAGTCCACCCCCATTCGGGACATTCATATAGCCTTCCTAATTTTCCATTGAAATAGGCCATGGGGCGCTCAGTTTTGGGCATTTCTTTGCCAAATCTTCTCCATCCTAAGAACATTTTTCTCCATATATTTCATGCAATCCAGCGTCTAAACAAATATCTTGAATAGTGGACGCTAAATAAGCGGTTTCGTGGGCATCAAAGTTTTTTTCATACTTTACAGCTACCTCATAAATTTCACATAGACCCTGATGGAAATTAACCGCAGCACTTCCGAGCATTTCTATTTCATCCAGAAGCGACATATTGTGAGGGATAATTCCGATTTCAACGCGCCCTTCATAGTCCCATACTTTTTCGAAATACCCTTGAGAGACGTATCGATCGTCTTTATACGCTATCCCATTCAGGACATCCATGTACCACTTAATGTAGTTGTCAATATCTGGTTTGGAAGTAACGGGAGTACCTAAAAGCTCTTTTTTGCGCTTCTGAGACCATGATTTAGGCATAGGTACATAAACTCTCATTGAAAAGCAAATAGGCGATTCTAGGCCTATTTCTGGGCTTTGCGAGCGCTTCTGAGCGGCTGCTTCCCATTTATAAGCGAGTGATTGAGTCTTTTGAGGGTTGTGAACTTTCCCTTTGGCTCCAAAACGAGGCCGTTGCTTAGCTTCGGGTTTGTAGTTAAAAACAAATTTCATTTCAATATCCGGTTTTATTTTTCTTTACCCATAAAAATTTTTTAAGTCAAATATTGAAACATATTCATTTTACGGAGCTTATGCTCGAGGAGGCTTTGAAATCCCTTTTCTTCATACTTAATGACCTCCTTATTGGGATGATCTGAATGACCTATTTCGACATATTTCGAACAGCAATCCATTCGAAAGGTCCTAGGAATAGATTTGGAAAAAAGAATGGTGCGAAGCTTCTCGGCTCCTTCTTTGTGTTTTTTGAAAACGTCTTCTTTAGCGATAGTGGGATTAAAATTTTTCTCCCGACGAGCCCAGTTCAATATGGTGGCTTTGTAATTCTTTTTGGATTTCCCGTTTTCCTCCAGCCATGCATCCACCGCGTTCACCAGGTCCGTGAGACGATCTTTACCGAGCCTTTTCTCTAAATCGTCGTAATCTTCTTGAGAAAGCTTCACTCTTTGAAATTCTCCAAAAGAAATTTTTTGTGGGGAAGGAGCGACAGCGACTGACTTCTGAGAGGGTGCCGGCATCTTTTGTATCTCTTTAGAGATCTTTTTATTCATATTTCTATTATTAGTATTTCTATTATTAGATTGCTCACTGGTGACTATTCCGACTTCTCGCTGGTGAGTATTCGGACTACTCACTGATGAGTATTCGTAAACTTTTTTTGAAAAGGCATTCGTCACATAGATATGACGTACCTTTTTCATTCCATTGAGGAATGTTTTTCTAACGATGTATTCTTCTTTTTCCAGAAATACTAAATCCCTCTGAAGGGTGGGAACAGAGCAACCTAATTTTTCTGATAGGAACTTGTCCGTTCCCCAACAATATCCTTCTTTGTGAGACAGACCAATAAGATTGATCATTAATATTTTTTGGGAATTAGAAAGATTCTTATCTTCGAGAAGAGCTGCAGGGATTCCAATGGTGTAGGAAAAAATTGGAGTTTCGTTTTCTTTACTCATTCTATTACCCCCACATCTGCAAGTTCTGCAAGAAGGTGTGATAATTTTTCTGAGGAAAGGTCAAGAAGATTCATTAAAAAATGAAAGTCCCCTTCTCCTTCATCCAAGGATTCGAGTACTCCATATAGCCCCCGAGCCGAAAGAGATAGGTTTGAACAAAGGAAAATTTCTTTTTTTAATAGGATGCAGGGGTTGTTTTTATTGTGACAGGTGCGTATAATAGCCATATTAACTCGCAAATTTGTAAATGGCTACCTCCACTTTCCCAAGCTTCGGTGGCCATTTTTTTGTTTATATTCTTTTTACCTCTTCCCTAATTTTTGAGGGTTTGGTATGGTTCCAATCATCTCATCTGAGGACGCGGCTGCGAAATCGGGAACCCTCATTCTGAAGGAAAGGGGATTTTTTTGATTTTCCTTCCGCACGCCCTGAGGTGGGTCTCCAAACCGAGTGTTGGAAGGAGAGTCTGCTGTGGTATGTGGGCTCTCCACTTTGTCAATACAAAAATTTTGCATAAAAGTTAATCTTTATTTTGAAGTTTGTGCTTATATTTTTGGCGCCGTCTATGGGTTCGCTGGTCATAATCTACTGCGGCTTTCCCCTTTAAATAAAAAATGTGTTCCCATTTATCACAGAATTTTTCTGCATCTTCTTTGGAATGAAAAGAGGCACAAAATCTTTCTTTACCATCATCAGTTACTCGACAAAATTGGACTATCCAAATTTCTTTTCCGGTTGCGGGGTATTTTTTTTTACCAATCCAAGCCATTTTGCTCCTTTAAATGAAAAAAGTATGGAATTAAATTACGCTCCCATGTTATATTCTGGAATTATAAATCTCAACATGGAAATGTAGAGATAGAACCAACACTCAAATTGGAGACCCAAAATGCAATACCACGAAGCATGGGTTGACGAACCTTATGACGTCGAATCTGAATATGTTCATGTCTCTGAGTTAGAAGAGCTTGAAACAAAAATTGAATATGCTAAGGATTTTCTTTCGGAAGCTCTGGAAGGACTTTATGGAGAAAAATCATTAGATCAAATGGAGCGCGCTTTGGAAGAAGTTTGCGCCTATCTAGATGTCCCCTTTCCTATTCAGGAATTGAAAGTGACGAAAACGAAACCACACTTGAGCAATCCTTATTTTAAATTTGGAGCACTGCTTTCTCAAAAGCAAGCTCAAGTCGTTAGCCGAACCCAACACCAATAAGGAGAAAAAGAATGCACGTAGAACATAGTGTAGCTTTAAAACCACACAAACAGATTCCCACTCATTTAGAGGAATTTGAAAATACTAAGGCTTTGTGCCTACAACTTCTTAAAACCAAGCATTATCAAGCCATTGGCGAAGCCGGAGTCTTTGCCATCGTGGAGACATGTAAAAGTTTAGGTATCGATCCTCGCTTAGGATTAAATAAAGGCATGTATTACGTCCGAGGGGCTGTAGAGATGTCCTCTAGACTGATGAATTCCTTGATAAGAAGCAAAAAACATAGCATTACCAAAGATAAAAAAAGTGATGACACCATTTGTATTCTTCATGGGAAAAGGGTAGATAACCAAGATACTTGGTGCGTTAGTTACTCTTTAAAAGAAGCAGAGCGCGCAGGGTTAACGAAGAATCCCACGTGGAGAAGTTGTCCGGCAGATATGCTTTTTGCGCGAGCTCTTTCTAGACTTGCACGTCAGCTTTTCCCCGATGTAATTGGGAATTGCTATGTCCAAGGAGAAATTAGTGAACTTCCGGATCTTGAAAATTCTCAGGAACCGAGTTCTGAAACTTCTTCTCTTCCTCTTATCTCTTCCACCTCACCTTCTTTAAATGAAGAAGAAGTTAATGAAATTGAGGAGTTAATTGGAGATGATGAAGAAAGAAGAAAATCCGTTCTTTATTTTATTGAGGAACGATTTAACGTAACCCAATTTAATCAATTGGATTCTACTGAAAAAATGTGGCTCTGTGATCGATTGAGACAATCCAATGAAAAAGCCACCCCGCAGGAGGTAACTTGAAAATATATAGGTTTAATTGGAAAACGGTGCGGCCTAATCGCTCCCTCCAATTTAATGGAAAAGTAACCGTAGTAGCTTCTTCTTTTGAGGAAGCTATAGATAAAGCAGAAACTAAGGTGAGAGGCCTACATCCCTATTATGAGGATCTCCCTTTAACATTTATTCAGGAGAAAAATGACAATGAAACAACAAACAAATGAATGGTTGGAGTTACGCAAAAAATATATTGGGGCATCAGATGCCCCTATTATAATGGGTGTATCCCCTTATAAACGCTCCGATGGAAGAAAAAAAACCCCTTATATTCTGTGGATGGAGAAACTAGATCTTCTTCCCCGGGATGCCGAAACACCAGCAATGCGTTTTGGAAAAGAAAATGAAAGCATCGCGCGCGCTGAATATGAGAAAAAAATAGGAGATTACGTGACTCCTAAAGTATGTTTTCACAAAGAGATCCCCTATTTGCTCGCAAGTTTAGATGGAATTTCTCTAGATGGAAAGTTAGCAGTAGAAATTAAGAGTGCTAACTATGAGGATCATACCTTAGCTAAAACAAAGAAGGTACCGGCCAAATATTATCCTCAAGTTCAGCAACAAATGGCGTGCACGGGCCTTGATCACATACATTATTTTTCTTTTCATAAAGGAGAAGGAGTAATAGTGGAAGTGGAAAGAGATGATAAATATTTGGAAGAAATGTATGAAAAAGAAAAAGGATTTTGGGAATGCCTTAAAAACTTTAAAGCTCCCGAATTAACCTCGGACGATTTCCATCAAAGGGATTCCAGGTGGTATACGAATGCCAAGCGTCTTTTAGACCTTAAAGAAAAAATGAAAGAACTAAAAGAAGAAGAAAAAACTCTAGAACACTTTTTAAGAGAACTTTCTTGCAATGAAAATTCTTACTTTAAAGACCTACGGTATGCGAGTAGCAGGCGTAAAGGAAATGTGGATTATTCTAAAATTCCCGAGTTAAAAGGGGTGGATTTAGAAGCATTTCGAAAACCGAGCGCTGAAGTATGGAGGTTAGCGCGCATCTAAAAAAAGGGGCCTCATTAAAAACAGAAGGTTATGCTAAAAAGGAGGTATGACATATGAGGCCCTACCATTAAATCCCATCCATCGTAAATCATTCTTTTTCCTGAGGATAGAAATGATAATATTCTTGTTGCGTTTTGCCATCCCATCTTTTTTGAGGAGGACGAGGGGATGGATAATTCATATCCCCGGGAATGGTTTTCATTTTACCTTCTACGTCGTCGTAATAGTGCCAAAAAGGATCCTCTAATTTTCGATGCTCGATTAATTCTTCTTCTTGCCAACGGAGAAATTCTTGGTATTTTTCTAATTCGGAATCATGATGAAGCTGGGATTTTTTCATTTCTTTTTCATATTTTTTTTCGGCTTTTCGTCTTTCTTTCTGTTTATCATGATGGGTTTTCGTCCCAAAAAGAAACCCTCCCACTATAATGATAAGATAAAAAACTACTGATAGGCCTGATGCACCTTCATAAAGTCTCGCCATTTTTCTCCTTAATCCACATAAAACAAGAAAGTAGATAGAAATGAACTAGTGTTATTAAAATTTGCATCCGTAAGAAATGCAAAGGCTATATTATTTCCACACTGGTAACAATTAAATATCGACGTCCCCCCACTCGCATTAAACGACACTTGAGAGTGGGTAGATGTAAAATTTATAAGATTCCATAGAGAACACGTAGAGTTTTGGGTAAGCCCAGTACGCATAGTTAAAGGAAAACCTGTTATAGTAGCGTTCCCTGTAGCTGTTCCTTTGCTGGTTAAACTCATCGCCAGGCGAATAATTGCCACGTTTCCCATCCGTACATAAGACCCATCTTGGAACGAATAAGTAATCCCAGTCGAAGCCCCACCAAATTCTAATGAGGGCGTCCAGCTCGTTATATCCACATAGGTGTCTAAAACATTGGTACCATCATCAAAAGTTAACCCATCGGCATATACATTATCCCAAGAGTTAGTCGCAGACCCAAGGGAATCTGCTCTATCTGTAGAAGGAACTATCGGAGCCGCTGTAACCGAGACTGTTCCATCTCCATCAGGAGCAAGCACTACATTTCCATTGGTATCCGTAGAGGAAATAGTATTTCCATCTACCCGAATGTTATCCACGTCTAGTTGGGTGACTCCTGACACTGCATCCGCATCCGATATAACCACAGAACTGCCTTGAATTAGAGCTCCCGAAGTGAGATCAAAACGAGGAACAGTATTATCAGTCGCAGACGCAGGTCCGATGACTACTTGGGGTCCTTTATAAGCCATTAAAATACCTCATAAGATGTGCCGTTAAAAACAAACTGAAGAGCTGCATAATCTGTAGAGATCACCCGAGCTGTCGCACCATCAATAGTCACTATTCCTCCCGAGGTGGTAACCGTGATATTGTTAGTATTTGCATCTCCGCCAGCGTCTTTAACAATATAAACTTTTCCAGTGGTTGGGGCATCGGGAAGATCAATCGTAAGCGTTCCTCCTGAAACATCACAGCTCATATAATAGTCGCTACTCAACACCGTATAGGGAGAATCGGTATTATCTAAGGAGGTAATGGTGATGACTTGTTCTCCAGAGCCGTCTATTGTGACGGTACTCCCAGAAGCCGACGTGGTAATTCCTCCTGAACCCGTAAGGGTAAACGCATTAGAGGCAGGAGTAGCTGTTCCCGAATCGGATACCACAGAACCAACCACATTATCGTCGGCATTTACGGTAACCACATTGGTAGCACCCGATGTATTTAATAAAGTTCCTCCAGCGATATTTACTATTCCCGAAGAAGGAGTGGCCGTTCCCGAATCGGTTGTAAAAGAAACAGCCACTGCACTTCCTGTTGCCAAATCAATAGTGTTGGAACCTGGAGTGATAGTAATAGAGCTATCGGCGGACGCTAATGAAGCAGCCGCAGGCGTCCCAGCGGTGGAACCAATAACTAATTGGCCATCGGTTAATCCTGCCGTCCATCCTAAAGCCGCTGCTGTACCCGCTCCATAGGGGATTCCATCTGACGTTTGAGTACCGAGTTTAGCCGCTAAAGAAGATGGAACAATAGTCCGGGAATTATCGGCTCCCGCAATCGCTTCGGCATCCGTGGCCAGTTCAGAAACTCCTTTTTGGGAAGTAGTCGCATCCGCAATCGTATAAGTCACAGTGTCTCCAGCACCGGAAGAAGAAATCCCTTGAGTGGCATCTCCTACAAAATTGATGGTATTAGCAGCGGGAGTAGCGGATCCACTATCGGTATCGAAGGTTATGGCTACGGATCCACTCGCTTCTAAGTTTAGAGAATTAGGGCCCGGAGTAAAAGTAACCGTTCCTCCAGTAGAAGTAAGAGAGGCAAAAGCCGGATCGATGGCGGTGCCTCCTATGAGAAGCTGCCCATCGGTACCTACATTCGTAGGCACGATATCTTCCGTAGTTCCCTGTCCTAATAAGACGGCATGATCGGTATAATCTGATTTAAAAATTCCGGAATAGGTCGTTCCTCCATTCACAGTTAAGGAGGAAGAAATAGTTGAGGAATTACTAAAATCAATTCCTGCTAGGGTAAGAGTCCCACTACCCGTTCCATCGATGGCCGGATCATTAGTAGTATTAATAGATCCATCGGTCAGGATAAAATTTCCTGAGGAATTATAAACGATGGCGGCTGTAGAGAGAGGATCTCCATTCGTATCATGCCAACAGGTTTCTAAAGCAAAGCCTTCTAGGGAGCCTCCAATAGTAACGGTATTCCCAAATCTTACTCCATTTTGAAAAAGGACTTCTCCACTTCCACTCATATTCACAGGACAATTTACATTACAAGTATCAAACCTTAAAAATCCTGCGGGATCCCCATTAAGTTCCATAGTTTTAGAACCCGAGCCCATTTCCACATTAATGAGCTTGATAGTGGATCCCCCGGTAACATTATTGATCACTCCATCTTCGGTGCTCGCTTCTCCACAATTATCCATTAGGATTTCTCCGGTCCAATTGGGGAGGTTAAAGATATAACCATCAGTAATGATGATAAAAGAGTTATTGATATTAAAAACAGTGGTCCCAGCTGCCGAAGAATTTAAAATATCCGTGGGGCTTATTAATAAACATCCATCAAAGGTAACTGCTCCAGAGGAGGGGGGAGTATGGACGCCCGTGATGGCCGCGACTCCGTCTATACTCATAAAGGTAATGCTGGAGGTAATATTGAGATTTTCTGTATAAGAACCGGGTTGAATCCATATTACATTGGAGGATTCGCTAGACGCTGTTGCTGCATCGATGGCGGATTGGATAGTTTGATAACCAGCTTGGCCAGATGGCCCCACCACATAAGGAGTAATGGGAAACCGATTTTCTGCCGGTTGTCCCGTGGTATCTACTCTATCGAGCTCTCCAGTAAAAGGATTATAACGATAGCCCATTTTTCCTCATGAATAGGTATAATTTACAACTTCACCATAGATAACGATTCCTCCCGCACTATAAGCAGTAAAAGAAGAGGTATCTATTCCTTGGAGTTCAAAATCATTGCCAGCAATATTGGCCACCGTATAAAGATTGCTTCCGGTAAAATTAACTTCCGTCATCCCTTGGACGTCTTGGATAACGATTTGATCTCCATTTTCTAAATTTCCAATATCAGAGACCGTAACTACTCCAGGATTGGCTTGAGAAATGTTAGTGATGGTTAAGTCTGAGACGGAACTCCAAATGAATTCATAATCAGTGGAAGCGTTTCCTTCATTATCTTCCGGCCAGGTTACCCTAGTTACTCCCTCGGCATCATCATAAGTAATATGACGAAGCTGCCACTTATTATCTCCTAGGGGTTCTCCCGCTTTAGCTCTACCTAAAAATATTGGATTCCCATTGGTATCATTAATACAAATAAGGCTTACTTCGGAATCTTGAACTATTAGCTCACGCCGATCCCTTTCTCCAAATTTAAAAGGTCTATTTTGAGAGGCTTTGGCCATGATAACCTCCTCTTAGGCTACATCTTGAGCGTTCCAGATTGTCCCAGTAAAATATAAGGTCATTGTGCCATAATCGGAATCAATCACATCCGTGGCGGCGAGGGTCCCTCCCCCAGCTATGTTATTACCATTGCCACTAACGGTGATATTTTGAGCGGCTGCATTTCCGGCAGCATCTACTACAACGATTTTCCTTCCTGTCGCGGGGGCTGCGGGAAGAGTAATAGTGACAGCGCCCGCACTGGTGTCGGCAGCAATTACAAAGTCACTTCCCAACAAGGTATAAGGAGACGCAGCATTATTAACGGATGTAACGTTTACAGTTTGGCCTGAATCCATTACAACGCCGCCCGTTCCGGAATTAAGCTGAATAGCCCCTGCCGCTCCAGACGCATCTATCACAATGGAATCCGCAGCGCTTTCCCCCGCTGTAATATTAATAGAGCCTGCGGTACAAGTAATGTCTATATCTTCGGCAGCTCCTCCTGCAGCAGTCATATCAATACCCCCAGCAGAAGCACTGATTACGATCGCATCCGCAGCGTTTTCAGAAGAAGCGATGTTAACTTGGAGTGCTCCATCAATATCCACACCCCCAGCAGAAGCACTAAGATTAATAGCATCGTCAGAAGCAAGGGCAGCACTAAGAGTGATACCACCCGCTGTAGAAGTGAGCCCAACTGAATCAACACCCGTGCCTTGAGCAGCCGTAATAGTAACTTTTTCACTTGTTCCCCCGTTAGCGGTGATAGCGATTGCGCCGGCATCATCTTCTCCAGCGGTAATATTTACCGATCCAGAAGTACAAGTAAGATCTAAATCTTCTCCGGCAGCTCCAGCTGCGGTGATATCTATCCCTCCAGCACTGGCGTTGATCACAATGGCATCGGCAGCATTTTGAGAGGAAGCTACATTAATTTGTAAGGCTGCATCCGCATCGATTCCTCCAGCTGTCGCAACCAAGTTAATCGCGTCCGCTGAAGCTAGACCAGTAGATTCAAAAGTTAATCCACCTGCATCCGACAGAAGGTAAATAGAAGAAGCCCCTGTTCCTTGATCCGCATGGAGCTGAATTGTTTCGGAGGTGCCTCCATTGGCATGAAGATAAATAGCTTGAGCACTATCCTCTGTAGCGGAGACATCTACTCTTCCTCCAGCTGAAGATAGAGTTAAATCTTGTCCCGCTCCTGTGACAGTAAAGTTGGAAGCTGTAGCCGCATCTAAAGAAATGCCAGCCGCGGTGTCCCAAGTGGCCGCACCTGCGCTTGCATTCCCAAGAGCTAAAGTATGGGCTCCAGTTCCATTAGCGATAGCAATTGCCCGAGCCGTAGTTCCTCCCCCAATATTTACGGCATTAGCCGCATTATCTTGGCCAACATTAAACGTTCCTGCTGTTTGAGCGAAGTTTCCAGCGACAGTTAAAGCGCTAAAAGTAAGGCCTCCGGTTGAATCCACCGTAAATACATCTGTCCCATCTAAAGCTTCTATAATAAAACTATTAGAACCAGCTGAATCTCCTAGGGTAACTATAACATCCTGATTCGCAGCGGCAATAAGTTGAAGATCATCCCCGGTATTAGCCTCTAAGCCGCACCCATCTAGTAAAACATTTCCAGTCCCTTTGGCTGTTAAAGTAATATCAATATTAGTATCGGTGCCCGAGGCCGCAATGCTGGTCCCATTCATAATAAGTCCTGAAGCTGCATCCACCGTAGAAAAAGAATCACATACTTGAGTTGACCCCGTAGTGACGGTTAATCCCGCCGCTAAAGAAGAATTATCTCCAAAGGTAACATTTTCTAAAGTAATTGTTCCTGTTCCATCAATAGCAGGATTATTAGCAGTATTTATAACTGTTGTGGCTAAAACAATCGTCCCGCTTGACGTAGTATTAATGGCCTCTCCAGAAGCAGGAAAGAAATTTCCTAAAAAAATAGTTCCAGAAGCCGATCCCGAAATTGTCATCGTTTGGGAAAAATCAGCAAAATTATGGAAAATCGTACCCCCAGTAATATTACATGGACAATCAAGAAAAGTTAAATCAAACCGAGTATCTCCATTGGCCGTAAACGCATTTGCAGTTCCTGCTCCAAATTGGCCATTATTAGTAAAGATGGATGCCCCTCCGGAGTTATTAAAAAAGCCATCATTGGTACCGGCGGATCCGCAGTCGTTACAATTAATGGTGCCTGTCCAGTTAGGGAGATTAAAGGTATAGCCATTCGTAACTGCAAACGTACATTCTTCTGCGGAAATATTAGTCGACCCCGCTACCGCACTATTAAAAATAGCCGTTGCATCGTTAAATCTAATACCTCTAACTGTAATCCATCCGGAATTGGGAGGAGTATGAGTTCCAGCAATCGTTACAGGAGCTGAGTCTTCATAGGGAATACTTACCAAATAAATTTGGTCATAGAAAGTTAAATCTTCAGTATAAGTACCAGGTTGAATATAAATCATTCCTCCTGTTCCAGCTGCATTAGCTGCATTGATCGCTGATTGAATAGTTGTATAACCTGCTTCTCCTGAGGGACCCACTACGTAAGGAGTAAGTGGATATCCTCCTGCAGCATCTCTATTAATAGTTAAAGTAGATCCTGATCCTGTAACGGTAAGACCATCCCCACCTAAAATATTAATATTTCCCCCACTTGGGCTTATAGGGCCTCCAGAATCTCCAGTTAAGGTATTAACATCGGTCGCTCCGGGACCAGCTAAAATCCAAACGGCATCTCCACTCGAATCCAAACCTCCATACATATAGGCTGTTCGGGTATCTCCATTTTCAAATATCCACACAAATCCATTAGGATAATTCTTATCTGTGGTAGTAGGAGCTGATGTCTTTGTAATAGGATCCGGAAAAACCGAAACAAAAGGAGTTGTTAATCCATAAACGCGTTTGCTTGAGACCATGATGTACCTCGTGTTGGAAGCCTTTTAGTGGTATGGCTTTTATTTTTTATTTTCTTTGGAAACATTTTTTCTTCAACAAAAAAGTTTAAATGTGGTAACTTTTTACCTAAATGAGGATAAGATGAGGTATCGTCCCCGCGAGGAAGCGAAGAAAACTAAAAAAATTGTTGTGAATATCACTCCCTCTGATCATCAATTTTTAAAGGTTATTGCTGCGGATCAAGGGGTGCCGATGGGCGAATTTGTTTTAAGAGCTCTTCGACATTATTTAGGCGACATAATGAAAGAAGATAAAAAATTAGAAAGCTAAAAGGTAACGATGGAATCTCTGTGGTGGATAGGTGAAATTTTAAAACCCATTTTAGCTGTCACTTTTGGGCTATGCTTTTCCCAATGTTTTCTTCCTCTTAAGCAAGGGTTAGAAAAAGAGGATCAAAAATTAATTAACAAAGGAAGTCTTTATTTAATTATATCTTTAGCGTCTTTATTAATTATAATATTTATATTCGCAAAAAATAGATAAACTTGATATTATTTCTCCTAGAAGGAGGTAAACAAAATGGTAAGTTATGAAGAAATTATTTCCCTTTTCGTTGTTTGCTCTATTGTTTGGGCTACTATTCGGTGGAATCCTGAAAGTTTCGGGAGCATCTAATTCTCTATTTGCTTTTTCTCATAGTCTAGATATTCATGCCGATGAAGAAGCTATAAAAAAAGAAGCTGAAAGACGAATGAAGGAAGAAGCCCGCGCTCGAGAAGAAGCACGATATTGGAAAGAATATCATGAACGGCAGGCAAGAGAAAAAAAAGAAAAAGAGGAAAAAGAAAGAAAACGAGCAGAAGAAGAACGTCGCAGAAAAGAAGAGGAAAGAAAAGCCTTTGAAGAAGAAAAAGCTCGTCGCGTGAAAGCCGACCAAGAAAAAATGAAACGTCAGGAAGAAGAGGCAAAAAAAAGATTTGGAAATAAGTAAAAAAATCTTTCCCTTCATCTTAATTTTTTTCCTCGGAATCATGTTAGGAGGAATATTTTATGATGCTCCAGTTAAAATTAAAGAAATTCACCCTGAATGCACATGCGCTTGTCATCGCCAACATGAGGAAGAATTGAGCCAAGAATTAGCCCAATTAAAAGCTCGAAGAGATGAAGAAAGAGAATGGAAAGGCGCCCAAAGTGAGCGGATGATGAAAGAACAAGAAGAATTTTGTTCGCGACCCTTTGTAAATTTTTTAGAAGAACTTCACAAAAAAGAACATAAGATTTAATATGTTAAGAAATTTTTTGATTGTAATTATTTCGTTTCCCTTTTTCTTGCAGGCGTCTGGGAAGGAAGAATTTCTTTCAGAAATATTTTCTGGACGTCCGCAAGGAGCTATTGAATCCTTAATAAAATGGGAAAAAAATGAACCTTCAATTAAAAAATCACTTCCTTATCTTCTTCATATTGTATATCAGCTGAAGAAAAATATTCTTTTTGGAGACCCCGATTTTATAGAAGTTTTAGAAGTCATAGATTCAACTCATCCTAGTAAAAGTTTGATTGAAGAATTGCGTGAATCTCATAAGCAAATGTGGATTTATTATTGGGTCGAAGGAGAAGAATTATTTAGAGTGGAAGAAGAATGAGAAGAAAAAAAAGCACTTTTGAGATCCAAAATTAATTCATTTTTTTTGTTTTTAGGGAGGGATTTAAGATAACGCTCGAGAAGAATAAGCGCCTCTGGGAAGGAGATCCTTTCATCGCTCAAAATGCGATCAATAATTTCAGTCATTCACAACCTCCCCTTCTAATAATTGAAGTACCTGAGAAATGGAATTTGACAATCCTTGAATTTTTTCTTCTTGTTCCTTCCATCGTCGGAAAAGCCCCTTCCGAAGATTACTTTGCTGTTCTTCTAGCTTCCTAATTTTTTCTCCATGAATCCATTCTACCGTAACGCATCCTTCAAAAAGATCCATTTGATTTGAAATATCTTTTTCCATTATCTCCTCAAATAAAATAAGTTAACAATTTCATAATAATTATACTATTCTGAGAGTTTTTTTTCATTCTTTATATAATTAAAAAGAGTGGTTTTCCCAATTCCATACATTAATCTTATTTCTTTAAGACTTAATCTTTTTTCATTATAGATTTGTATCATACGTTTCACTTGTAACTCACTGAGTTTTTTAGGCCGTCCTCCACATCTTCCTCTCGCTCGCGCTCCTTCTAATCCTTTTTTAGTTCTTTCACGAATAAGATTTCTTTCACATTCAGCCAAAGCAGCCATTATAGAATACATCAACTTCCCTGCCGAGGTAGAGGTATCCATTGCGAGAGAGAGGACATGAATATGAATTTTTTCTTTTTCCCATTCTTCTAGCAGTTGAAGTAAAAGTCTGCTAGTTCTGCCGAGGCGATCTAAAGAGGTTATAGTCACTATATCTCCATCTCTTAAATGGCTTCTCATTTCATTAAAACCCGGACGAAGAGCTTTATTACCCGAGGCTTTATCAGTAAAAATTTTTTTGCATCCAGCTTTTTCTAAATTAGCTATTTGATTTTCAAGTGATTGATCAGGAGTAGAAACGCGAGCATACCCAAATTTCATTTTTATTTTTTCAATGAGTTCTTATTCTTAAAGTATACCAATATAAGTGACCTTTGATTTTAAAACCAGTTTTTAAACTTCTATTCTTCCAACTGTCCGGAAATTCCGGCCACTTCTTTTAAAGAGTCCACAAATGGGCATTTTCGGGACCGAGTGAGTTAATAATTAGTAGAAAGAAAAATGGGGTGGAAATGGAGGGACCAATCTTTTCCATAGGAATGGTAGTTTTTTGATGGTTAATCAAGACCCCAAACAAAGACGTATGCAAAAAAAGAAAAAATATGCTAGCCCCTTCAACATATTCCTAAAATATGTTGAAAAAAAGGTAAAAATGCAACATATCAATATTTTATTTTAAAAAAGACTCGCAGAAGGGACTTAGAATCGCGCCGTAAGGTGTCACCGGTATAATGTGTCTAAAAACAAAGAAATCTCTTTGATGGCGCTTTATGCTCATCTATAGTAGAATGGAAGTATAAAAAAGGTAAAAGTATGGAATGGACGCAAGTTATCGTCATTTTAGGAGTCTTTGTAGGAGCTTTTCTCTACTTAGCTAACAAAATAGACTCTAATTCGAGTAAGATGGATGATATTCGAAATGATCTTACCGGTAAAGTGGATGCTCTTAGGAATGATCTTTCAAAAGAGATTCAAAAAAACAGAGAAGAAATTCTTTGGATCAAATTCCGGTTAGATCCTCATGAACATCCACAAAAGAAAGAAGAAGAAGCGAAGGAGAATTAACATGATAATGGGAGCTTTCGCCATTCTTGCAGGCATATTGATCGCATTGAATTTAACTTCGAGAAGCAATTCGGATCTTCCTTTCTAACTCTCGTCTAAATCAATATCGTCTTCTTTTTCTAACTCTTTGTTTAATAATTTAAGATTTCGTATCATTCCCGCTTTATTTTCTTTAAGAGAATCTCTAATGACATTTTCATAATGCTTTCTTAACACAGGATTAGTCGTCATTCGTTTGATCATTTGAGCTGATTTCGCAACTCCGATTCCTCCTCCAATCTTTGCTAATAAAGAAGGATTGTTGAGATGAAGCCCTAATAAAACTAAGGTTTCCGGCTTTAATCCATTTATATCGAAATTCTTAGAAATATAGCGGGCCACTTTATTGCTTTGCTTGAAGCCAGAAATCGCTGTATTGGCATCCCTATACTGTTTTAAAAATGCAGGATTTTGTTTTCCGTATTCGAGCAGCTCTTTGTTAAGGACATCATCAAATCGATCAAGATAAAATCGCCCTTGATCGGTGAGGCCCGCTTCTCTATTAAAGCGAAAATCATTTATCGATTTCCGAAACGCAGGTAATTCGTCAGCTGGTATCTCTCCTCCTCCTTTGCGGAGCTTTTCTTGAAGATTTTTAGCTAAGCGATAAGCTGGGGTTTTTTGAGGAGACATTCCCCCTTTTTCTAGATTGGTAATGAATTTATCCACTTGAGTAATAAACCCTTTTCCTCCCACTCTAGCATCTTCCGGAATAGATTCTATCGCTTCCCGAAAAAGATTATTGGCATATTTACGGGCACTTCCTCTTCCGACACTTCCCAGGAGAAACATCATTCCTAATTTTCCCAATTGAGCTTGATTTTCCGTGGCTCCCATGGTTTTTAGGGATTCTTTCCCTAAATTACTCCCAATAGAAAGCCCTAAAGCTCGTGCAAAAGGAATTTTTCCTTTGATAGGAAGCATTAAGGTTGCTGCATCTCCTACAATTTCATCATAGAGTTCTTCTCCCCCCGAACGGGGCTCGAGATAATCTCCTGTTAACCCTTGAGTAACGCTTTCTCTAATCTCTTGAGAAGAAGGAACCTGTCCTAATGGACCCATAGCCAATTGAGCTAATTTCATCACTTCTTCAGGGGGAGAGGGAATTCCAATTTTTTCCGCTCCTTTCCCCACTAATGAAAACGCAAAGTCTCTTATATCTCCTGGAAGGCCAGCTAAGGCTTCTATTCCTCGAGCCAATGTCCTTCCTGATCCTCGCCGCACTTTTTCTTTAAAGGTTTCTTTCTGCTTCGGTAAAGGAAGTTCGGCAGCTTGTTTATAAAAAGAAGAGTGTTGTTGATACGCTTCTTGTTCCGGAGTGGCATTTTGTTGAGGTAGTCCGGGTGAATGAACATCTTCGATATTATTGGCATTGAGACCCATTTTCCCTTGATCTTGAGGATTCACTAAAGAATCTAAAAAAGTTCCTGTGCTCATTCTCCTATCTCTCTAAATGATTGAGTATAAAAATTTAATTCTTCATCGGTAGGAATGTCATAGCCCAGTTTGGTAGCCACCCGATGAACCGTATTAACATCCCCATATCTTTCTAGCATCAATCGCGCCATAGCGGGAGTAAGAGGAGTTCCTTTTGCCACTTTTTTTTGTAATTGATTGAGAGGAGGAAGACCTTCTTGTTGCTCTTGTATCTGCTTGATTCTAAACATTGTTCGATCAAAAATTTGTTGCTCTAAAGGTTTAATCGTTTGACGAGCTTTTCTATCTATTCCTCGCCGAATAAATCCAAATTCTTTTTCCTCTTGATGCGCAATTTTATCGTAGGCGTCTAAATAAGCTTTTTCGAGAGCTAATTCTCCTTCTAACATTTCTTGAGTGGTTAAATTGGCCTCTTCTGATTGGCCAATTTGAGGAAACATCGAATTAAGACGTTGTTCAAACCATTGGTTTTGGGCTCGGGCCGATACTCGAGACATATTACTCAGTAAGTTCTCTTTTCCTGCCGTAACTAATTGAGCTCCTTGAGCAGTTTGAAAAAGTTTTCCTATCGCTCCCGGAAATATTTGAGCTAAATTCGCTTTGCTTAATCGTCCAACATCTCCCGATTCCACCGCATTACGAGCAAGCGAGAGAGCACTTTCTTTACGGGGAAGAGCTTCTCGAAGTCCGCGTACAGATTCTTCGGCTTTTTCGGTTCCCTTTCTATGGTATTCTCGATCCGATTCAAATCTTTTACGTTGTTGGGATTCTTTGGCTTCCAGAGCTTTTTGAGCGCCTTCTCCCCATCGACGCACTTGTTCATTAGGATTTGAAAGAGCTTGACTTATCATTTCTCTCGGAAATTTTCCAAAACCAGGAACGTCTACCACTTCCTCTTCTCCAAAACTTCCTTGAGGAGTTTGAATATATTCTCCTTCTTCGACCTCCATTTGAGGACGCATTTTGGCTATCTGTATCGGAGAAAAATCCTCTTTTGTTTGATCCTGAAATTGATTAAAAAAAGATTGAACACCCTGTTTTTTTGTTTCTTCTTTAAGAATCGGTCCGAGTACCCCAATGAGCTGTTGAGCGACTTGGAGGCCTCGTGGCTGAGAAAGTAATTGTCCTAACGTGGAATTTTCCCCTACAGCCTGCATGGCACTTTGTCTCAGAGCTTCTTGGAGAGCATTTTGTTTACGTTGGTGAATCGCTTGTCCAAAACTGCTCCCTACCTGTTGGATGGCTTCTCCTAACCCTCCTAAATTATTTTGAGTAACTAAAACCATTTTTTTCTCCTAAATTAAAGCAGCGGCGCCCATTTGGCCTAAAGCGCTAATTAAAGGGCCCAAGATTCCTTGAGTTTGTTGAATATGGGGCTCAAAAGTTCTTTGGCCGGTAAGATTTCCCAACAGTCCCAGGGCGTTTAATCTATTACCTTGTTGCTGATTAAAAAAATTCATATATTGAGAACCTAATCCTGTAGCCACATCTGTCGCACTTTGGGCTAACGCTCGATTAAGAGAACCTGATCCACTTTCATCTACTCCTAAAAATTGTTCCTTAATTCCCGGAATGATCTGACGCTGTAATGCTTGTTGCGCGGGATCTATAAAAGACTTTTGAAATAAGTCTCCAAATTGTTCCGCATTATACGGCTGTAAAAAGTCACTGAAAGCCCCGCTAGCTAGCTGCTGCGATTGCGGGTTCAATGCGCTCGACAGGAAGCTGCTCTGCTGAGGAGTCAATAGATTGATGTTCCCCAGATGTTCGCTCCCCCCCATGAGTGTTTTTCCCATTTTTCACCTCTTCAAGTTCATTATACTCCATCAGCACACTTTTTGACCTTTTAAATCCGTTGCGTTCGGAGTGTTTTGGATAATTAGTAACCCAATAAATCTTATTAAGATTACCTTTCTTTCTTATAGTTTTAATATGATCCGATAATTTTTTAACAGCTATCCCTTGACACCAATATTCTTTGTCCATACTAAATGTCTGAATGATAATATCCTTTGAAAGGGGATCAATACTGAACCAAAGAGCTCCTTTCACTTCATTTTTATCATTCGCAAGGACATATAAATGTGTAAGTGGATTAAGCTGTATGCGTCCTTGTTTGTCTTTTAGCGTACAATTAATTTCATGATATCTATAAAAATCTTCAACGCTGTAATCTCTATCTCTTACTTGTTCGATCAAATATTTAGGGATATGAGAAGGCGTAAAGACACGAATCCATTTAAGGTCGTCAATTTTATTCATCTTCTACTCCTATGTAACGTAAATGACCTCCTACAGCACCGCTTCCATAAACATTGATAGCACTTGTATCAATCCCGGAACCAAAGGCTTGAAAGGAGGCTTGATAACTGCCCGTAACACTTAGGACAACGGCTTGAGTTGCGCCGGCGGGGAAAGGGGCCTGATTCATATAGCATGTCCCTACAAAAAATAAATCTGAAATAGACGTTTGGCGATAGGGAAGATTTAACCGTAATTGCCCCGCAGCTCCTCCCGAAGAACTCCAGCGGACTTCAAACCAAACGTCTGTCATTAATCCCTGCCGCAAAACATAAGCTCCTTGGCGAGTGTAAGTGAAACTTCCCGCTGTAGTAGATCCTGCTAGTGTAGGAACATATTCTGATCCATCTACATCCAGATGATTTCTAAATACTCCATTCACATTCTGAACTGTTTGCTGATACATATTTTGAAGCTCAAAATTCAAATCTTGGAGATAGGAAGTTAGCTGTGCAGGATCTTTAGCTTCATTAAGCTCAGGAAGTTTGTAATTAATGGGAAGAGTCATTAGTTGATCGTCCTCCTTCCGCGTGCTTTAAAATAAGGCTTAAAAGAATGAATTCTAAATGGAGATTGGGCTCCGGTAGAGTTGAAACCCACTCTATGTTGAAATCCAATTCCTCCCGCATAAGCTCTTTTCCACGTTTTAGTGCGATAAAAAGGTCTCCAATAAAAATTTCCCCCACTGGTATACGCATTAAACGCCGAACTATCCACTCCGTCCAAAGTGACATTATTTTCATCTACCACAGTGACAGTATAGGCATTCCCTTCCTCTCCGCTATTTATTTCGGCCATACCTTCTACAAGATAAATATAAATTTGATCTCCCGTCTCTAGTCCATGTTGAGGAATATTGACATTGCAAGGATTGCTTTGGTCAATTGAAGCAATAGAAGCAATAAAATTGAGATCGGGAAGAAAATCAATAACTTGGGAAGTATAGGGAGTTTCCATGGTATCTTTATAAAAAAAGAGAGTAGCAGTCGTAGTGGGAGAAGTTTCAATAAAAAAGTCCATATAAGGAAATAAACATTCTTTCCCCTCTTCTTTGAAGGGATTCCAAGCGGCAGAAAGAAAAGTAGCCTGAATGGGGGAAGTGAGATCGGCTGAAGTTGTTTCTAATTCATAAATATTTCCCGTGGTGTCTCCTCCGACGAAGACTTGAACATTAGTTTGAAAGTAATAAGATTCAAACGTTTCGTCTTCTCCAAAATCTTCAAAGGCAAAATCTTTATTATTAGCCGCGGTAAAATCTTGAAATTCATAATCGTATCCTGTGATTCCATATCCCAACGCATTAAGAGCAATATCATAAGTAGAAAATCCTCCTGAGTCGTCATCAAAAATAAGAGCTCTATCATTATTTGAAGTAGCCCCTGAAGTGAAAAGAGTCCACCATCTCCGATTATTATAATCCCGAGCACAAAATGTATTGGAAAAAGACTCTTGGGAAATTTCTTCGATAGTAAAATCAGATATACGCTGATCAATGCGTGTCGTATTAATCCCATCGGTGGAAGTAATACCTCTTACTCCTAAAGCTCCGGTAAAACGATCATAGGCCACACTTGCCATTTTTCCGTCGCACGATCTAAAATTATTTATTTTTTGCCATCTAAACGCTTTATTGGGATCGGATGTAGGGAGTAGAGTCCAGACTGAATTTGTGAAAAATACAATAATTTGGTTTTGAAGAAGCTGAGCTGAAATAATTTGATCAGAGGTGGCAGCATCGGCAAAATCTCCTCCGCCTGCTGTGGTATCATCCCAGTTAGAGGGGTCTTGTTTAGCACACCAGCGGGCTCTTTGAGGATAGCGGGTGGACGCAGCCCCGATACTTGAAGCCTCAAAAGTATAGAGAACGATAAGGCGTTGACCTAAGCTAAAGACTAAGCGCCCTCCCACCAGAAAATTACTTCCTCCCGTAGTGGGCTGTAAAGGAGTAACAGTAGTACTTCCGTCAAAATAAAATATTCCATCCGTTTTATTGGTGTCATTCCATGTTTTCCCATTGGTAAAATAAAGACGGTTCACATTAGAAATAGCGGTGCTTTGCCAGTTGGCGGACCAAACAAAGTCGTTATTAGCACTACTAAAAATAGTGGAAGATCCTCCTGTAGTATTGGTTAACTGCGTAAAGGATTGTGTCACCCCACTATAGGTATACGCACTGAGGGTATCAAAGACCAGCATCGTTTGGGCCCCCGTATCGGTTTCAATATAGGTTCCAAATCCTGTAACGGCTGTCCCATTGGTCAGTGTAGAGTCCCCTTGAGGAGCAAAATATTGAAATCCGTTTCTTTTTTCTAAAAATCCATGTTCTAAATGAAGATTATTTAGAGTCGAAAAAGAATCAACAGGAGCAAGCCACGGCTGAATATCGGTATCAAGTCCTGTTTTAAAGGGAGCAATTAATAAAGGTTGGGCCATTAAGTTACTCTCCCTAAGGCTATCCAATTAATCGTGGCAGTTATTCCACTTCCTGAGGTATCTAGGATGGAAGGAGTAAATTGAGAAGCAGTAGGAGTTCCTTGGATTCTTTGATAGACTCTATTATTAGGCGGGGAGCCTCCCACAATGAAATTTACATAATAGGCCGGTTCAATAAAGGTGATACCAAAATTTACCGCACTTCCAGAAGTGGCCGAGACAGTATTCCACCGTAACAACATTCCTCCAGGCAAATAAATTTGACCGGGTTTTCCATAAGTAGGAATTCCTCGAGTAAGTTGAGTAACTTGACTACTTTCATTTATTCCAAAAAGTTCGGGATTTCCGGCTGCATCATCTTTACTATAAACTAAATAGGCATTCGCAATCGCCACAGGATCATTGGGAACCGCTAACGGCGTTCTATTATTTAAGTTTACCGCATAGGGTTTAAACGAAGAATCGGCTTCTTCAATTGCTTCCCAATTGTCTTGAATGACTCCAGGAGCAAGCCTGAGCTTAGTAGAATCTGCCGGTAAACTGGGATCAAAAGCCATTTTTTTCTCCTACTCTTTTCCAATCTTGGGACCAATGAAGAATTCTTTGTCTACAATGGTGTCATGATCATTTTTTTTGGTTTCACTTCGTAAGCTCACTGAGCAGGCACTCACTAAAAAAAGAACGCTAATAAGAGCCATAGGTTTTAAAACTTTCATAATTTCCTCAAAAGTTAGGTGTCGACCGGGTGTTTAAGAGGTCTTGACACGTTCGGGTTAATACATAATTTTTTTGTTCTTTATAGAGAGCTGTCGTTTCTGCATAAGCATCCAGTTCTCCATAATCAGAAAAAATATCTCGAGCGGTTCCATAGGCTATCATGGGTCCCCACTCACTTAAATCAGGAGTTTGAGTAGCCGATGTTAAATCTGCGACTATAGAATAAGCTTTCATCTCTATAATATAGGCTTGATCGGGGACCGGAAAAAGTTGGAATTGATTATTGTACATTAAAATAGCGCGGGGACGTCCGGGCTGAAAGATCACATAGTTTAAATTGATATTTTCCCCGTTTACGGGAGCGGTAGCAAATGTTACGTCTACAGTTCCTTCATTATAATTTATAGTCGCTGTTCCCCCTTGATCTCCTGTAAGAGTGACGTCTTGATCGGTCCAATCTTCATTACTATCCTGAAAGAGTTCTACTCCATCATAAATGGTTAGGGTGCCGGGATAGATGGGAAATCCTGTTACAGTGGTGGTAAAATTAGTCGTAGTTCCATCCCCAGTCCACGGCGTAAGAAAAGTATATTGAAGAGTATTTTCCTGAAAAAAATCATTCGGATTTTGATACCACAGAAGTTGTAAATTATTTACGGTAGCTGGCGGTTCAAAATTAGTGAAAGTGGTCTCAGGCTGATCATAATAGGCTTGATTTTCACTAGTAGTGAATGAATAATACACATGCTTTTGTTCTAATTTGACTTCTGCAGGAAAAGTCAGCGTATAATATTTATTAATGTAATCATCAAGCTGCGTAGTGGTCATTTCATTTTCGGTGAAACGCCCAGTTACTTGCCTAACTTTTTGACGAATGTCAGCCAGAGTCCACGTGCTCATTTTACCTCTCTACGCTGCAAAGGTTTGTTTCATCTGAAAGCGAGACTTTTCTCCCACTTTTTTCTTATCCATTCTTCCAGATCCATCCGGTTTCCAATCCCAAATAGGGGTGGTGCATTGCTCTAAATGACGAGCCACAAAGCGGGGAACCGGGTATTTACCCCCGTGGAAAAAATGGAAAGTAAAATGGTTTTTTGTATCTCCCATCGTCCACTTATGAGAAAGACCAGGTTCTTCAAGGTTATTGAATTCAAATTCGCATACCTCTCTCAGAAACTTCTCTTCCTTCTCATTCGCAGGTTGTTTTCCTGTAATGGGGAGCTGTTGAATTTTTTCTATATTTTCTTGTATTGAACCTCTTGAGCTCATGTTTTACCTCGTGTTGGTTTCTCTTCTGCCTAAGCAGGTGGTATTGAGAAAAAAGGGAGGGGATATTTAGTCCCCACCCTATGTTTTTTATACTAGTGAGTTTTCTCCAAAAGCTACGTAAGTTACTACGTCACTATTGGCTCCAATAACTCCTGTGCCGAAAGTCAAACCACGAATGGCTTGGTTTTCGAGAGCAACAGGATCGCCGTTAGAATCGGAAACTCTAGTTACTACTCCTCCAGAAACATAGACGCTATAACCCGTAACCGATGTATCGGTAGTGGTGGTAATAGTAGTCGCTGTTACAGAAGCAATGGTAAAGGTGCCATTCAAGCTGTTAGTTCCTGTGAGATCATCAGCAACTTCCGAAACTTCAATGGTATCTCCAGCAGCAAATCCAAATGTAGAAGTATCATTAACGGTGATAACTCCTGGATTTGCGTTAGTGAAGCCACTAATAGTCGCTCCTACTGCTGTACTTTGAGCTAGGGGAGTAAACCCATTAGATGCGGTATACGCTCCACTAGTCACTGTAAAATAAGAACCATCCGCCATAGAAGAGTTCCATGAAAAGATGCTTCCAGCTGTTTGGTTATAGACGGTGATAGAATCCACATCGAAACCAAAACTAATATTGGTGGCTGCCGTTCCTGAAGAAGGATTGGTATAAGTGCCAGTTTTCATCTGTGCCATATCTTCTCCTCCTTATGAATGGGTTGACATTAGGTTCAACATAAAGGCATCATTCAAGATTCGAGCAACGAAAGGATGTTGCCATCCTACGGATCCTCTTTGATGAAGGGGATCGGCGGATCCTGCCGAACCAAGAGGTTCGATATAGAAATCGCCAGTTTCGCTGCGCAAATGAACGAGGGCGTATGCTTCTTTACCCACAATAAAATTGTTGTAGACCGCAGGAGTAGCGCTAGATACTGATCCCACCGATGTATAAAGCCATCGGACGTTTCCAGTAGAGCCCCATTCTGCATCTAAAACAGTTCCTTGTTGGGCATAATTACTTGTGTTCAAGAAGTTAGAAACAGCTTCTAGATCATCTAGAAGGTCCGTATCTAAGTATCCCCAGAACGCAGGGCGAACAGGAGAAGTACCAAGAGCATCACGTCCGGTTACTACTTCAGAAATCATTTCTGCGTCGTTTCCAAGAAGTGTTTTTACTGCTGCATCAATATCTTCTTTAGTAAGTTCAGTCGGAGTATTTCCGTTTGAACCATTAGAACACTGAAGAACTGAGCTTGTAGAAGCCAGAACATCTCTAGTGACTTCATCCATAGTTTGAGCCATGTTTTGAGCCAATAGACGTGCGGATTCATTGAGAACCCTATCTTCTACAGTCAATTCAACTTGGTTAGTGATAGTTACAAAGTTTCCATAGAAAGAAACTCTTGCTTTAATATCTGTCGCACTTAAAGGTGCTCCGGGAGGAGTCACCCCATCTGTAAGTGGGATAGGCACCGTGGCAAGACGTGAATATCTACGGAACACAATAGTGTCACCATTCTTTTCGGGAAGAACACGTTTCTGAGCAAACTTGTTGTAGATCAACGTTGGATACGCAGTCATCAACAGAAGTCTGTCATAGTATTCCCGAACAGCTGGAGGTAGGACACTTACGGTTGTAATAGTCATGTTTTCCTCGTGTTGGTTTGCTCATTCCCAGTTTCCTGGGGTGGTATTGAGCTGGTTTATTCCTAAACGACTCCTAAATTATGGTTCATCAATTGTCGAAATTCCTTGTCACTCATGTCCTTATATCTTTTAGCTTGAGAAACAGGAGTAGAAGCACCCATGCTGGATAAACTACCGGCCTGCCCGGCATTTTCAACTATGCGTTGTGCATCCATGTTTTTCTTCTCCTTTTTGGTAGCCGTTTTATAAGCATCTGAATTCTTAGCCAAATGATATGCAAGTTCATAATCAGGATTATTCTCCAATGACTTCCTTAACGCAGGATTCGTCTTTAAAACTTCCGGTAAATACTGGTGAAGTACCTGTTGATAATCAGGATACTTTTGAGTCATCCGGAGTTCCTCAATAGACATTTGGTATTGTTTTTCTCTACTAGAAAGAAGTTTTTTAAAATCTCCTAGAGTGAGCACATCGCCATCGTCCATTCCATCAAAATCATCTTTTGGTGGTGGAGCTGCTGACGTTTGTCTTTGAGTCTCCATCAAAGCCAAATGATCTTTGATCATCTTCAGTTCTTCTCGTAGAGCCTCATTTTCTCTATCTCGAGATTGCCGTTGTTCCCTTTCTGATTGAAGAGCCGTTAAAGGTACATTTTGATCTGTCCCTTCACTAACTCCCTCAGCCCCATGTTGACTAACGGTAGACTCTACAGGAGCGGCGGCCTCCCTATTGTGTTCGCCCGTTGGTGTGGTTTCTTCGCTCATCGCGGTTTTCTCCTTACATTCGCCCTTAAGTTGGCGGCACTATTGTGTTACGTAGGCATCTGCAATGGTCGTAGTTTCTACGACTACTTCATCACAGCGCTCGGCTCCATAAATTTGGAGAGCATCAAAGTCAAAAGGTTTTTGAGGCATATTTACCTCCCAGTCGACAGTCCCTTTAAGGTTGTCTACTTTTCCCGCGATCATTCCCACTTGAGAGGAAGGTTCAACGGGATAGGCTTTGATGTGTTTTACTAAGGTTGGCTTTCCGTCTACGCTAGTCTTGGATGGCTTGGCGAATACAACAATCCAATAGGGATCTCGGCGATTCTTATTGGCGTCTAGAATCTCTTGTATTCTTTTATTATCATCTTCAATGATTGCGTCGCGGGTTTCTCCAGTCTCTTGTTTCATTTCTACTCCTTAATAGTCGTAGTTCCACGCTTCAGCAGGGTATCCCTTGCTTCCGCAGCTATATTCTTCAATACGACCCATGTCGTATTTTTCTGAGTCTGTTGGGACCTTTTTAACTTCACTCGCTTGAGTGTTATCTCTAAGATCGAAAGTAGACCCTCGTGATTCCCGGCGATCAGTTCCCCGTGAATCTTTTCGCCTCATTCCTCTGGACTCATCTCGACGATCCTTATAAGATTGTTTGAAATCTCTTTCGGGACCGCGTCGCATGCCCAGACTTTCATCAAGGCGATCGTTGTATCCTTGTGCCATTTTTAAACCTCCAAAGGGTTTGGCGTTTCTACTGTCTCTTCTTGAAGCACACCTTCAACAAGAGGATTTGCGTGAGGAGCCCCTTCGGGTTGACCTCGTGCGCTGATTAAGACATCGTCTTCTTTAATTTGTTCTTCTTTCACCCGATTCATTTCTTCCATCATTCGGACGATTCCCAGATATTTCACTAAGCGATCATCATCGAGGGAAGCCAGCTCTTTCATGGCTCTCGCTCTATCAAGAGAAGCGGAAGCGCGATCATCGACAGCCCGAGCCGCCCTCTCATCTTCTAATCCCATATTGGCAATAGCCCTAGTAAAGCGTTCTTTTGAAAGGGCAATATCCGAAATCGCTTTGGCCTGTTTGGATTGGCGATCGGAATCAATAAGAGAAGCTTGTAATTGTTGGGCTTGCTGAGCTTGCTGGGCCTGTTGCTGCTCCTCTTCTTGGAGCTGCTGAAGATATTCGGTTTTTCCTTGAATAGGCGCTGCTTGGGCGAGCATTGCCCCGGAAACGGGAGCCCCCACTTGCTTGAGATCGAGAAGCTGGCGGAAGTACATTTGTTTTTGAGTACCCGTTAGCATTCCTTCTTGAATGCTAACGTCATACTTAATAAAATCTTTGGTATAGAATTGCTGAGATGGGGCTCTATTCAGAATTCTTTGTATCTTTTGGGGTGTCCAGTTCTGCATCATTTTGATGCATTTTCGAGCTGCCTGTTTTTGTGCAAATCGCAGGTTTTCGAAAAGATCCTGTAAATTTACCAGGGATGCCCCTTGCCTGAGCATCATCATGATGCCCGACTCTTGATCGTTCTGAGTCATCCCAAAAGATGCATCGTTTATCCCCACAGACGAAAGAATATCTGCATCAAATTGACGTTGGAGCTCAAACATGCTAGGTGGAATTTGAGCAGGAGGAATCTTTTCGATAGCCCCAGGCTTCGCGTCTCTGTCTCTCCAGATGACTTTCCCTTGGCTCGTTTGAAAAAGAGAGCGTGGATTAATAACCGATTCTTCATCCGCAATCCATCCTGAGTTGATTTGAGAATCGAGAATATCTACCATTTGGGATCGGCGCCTATTCGATTCACGCTGGGGGTCTACTTGGGGGCGTACGAGGGACTGAACTTTGATTCCCCAATTTTCCGACTCTGGTTCAAAGATCCCTACAAAAGGAACGAACGGATATTCATTCAGACCAAATTGGTTAATCTCGGTCTTCATATAGTTATTATTTAGAATGATGTGGCATTCAATATATCGTTGAGGACGCATGACTTTTTTAAGCTGCGGATATTGCTGCATAAAAAATTTCATCCCCTCTTGCGTTCCTTCCCATTCAACAAATTCCCCTGTTTCTTCATCGACAAGCATGGGAACTTGCTTCCATTTCTGCTGGTAGAATTCATCGTAAGCAATAAAATCTTGTCCATTAGGCTGAGTTTGGTAAGGAAGCCAAGTAAATTTGTCATCCCTAGACCATCCAAAGGAATGAATCTCAAAAACCTCTTTTTCCATGCCCGGAAGAAGGGAAGCAGCTTGCTCAGGACTGAGATACTTTCTTCTCATGACGTAGGAACAGTCAGAGAAATCTAATTGGGTGAAATAAGGATCGGTAATAAATCCACTGTAAGGCTCCCTTCCAAAACGAATATCTCCATTGACAGGATCATCTCTATAATCCATCCACATTGTAAGGAGATTAAATCCTGTTTTTAGCGCTCCTCCAAAGGAATTGCTAATATGACGATACCCTTCTCCCGTATCAAATGCATAAAGGAGTAAATCGGTGAGGTCATCTGCTGATTGTTGGTCCCCATTTTCCCTTGGCTGGACGATAGGACTTAACTGATGCTGGATATGATAACCCAGGATCATGTTGATATTTTTGCGAATTAGATTGTAGGTGAATGCATTGCGATTTTCTTGGAATAGTTTTTGACGCTCCTTTTCATCCCATTGCTCTCCTAGATAGAATCTTAAATCTCTATCGGCTAAGGGATAGAAAGGATTCCAAGCATAATAGGCTTCTTGGTAGTAGTCGTTATATTCATTGACTATCGATAATCCGTTATAAACAGTCGACATTCGCACTCTCTAAGTTGGTTCTTTCACCGTATTGAAAGTGCGAGGCCGATGATACGGCATCGAAGGAGGGATCAACTCCAAGCCTCGCGTGTTGGTTTTAAGTGGCTCCCTCAAGGGGTGGTATAGCCAAAATGCCCATCCTCAATTTATCGACGGATCTTGAAGGGCTACCGTCTTTAACTGGGGTGACTCCAGTCTCTTTTTTACGTCCGAGGTCACGACGTTACTTTTTCTTTCCTGGGCGCAGATCAGGATACTTAGCATACACTGCTCGTTTAATTCCAGCAGGACGAGGAGCATTATGCGCTAATTTTAACGCGCTCTTTGCTCGAGCTTTAGTATTAATTGGATAAGAACCAGCTGGAGCCCCACCAGAAGGACCTGCAAAATCTTTTTTTGGGACGTTTTTATATTCTCCCACATTAGAACCTCCGGCTCTTTTTTGCATTTTAGATTCTTTCCCGCGACGTACCTTCATTCCTTTTCCAATTGTAACCTTCTTAGCCACGTTTTACCTTCCTTTGCTCTAACGCCTCTCGGGTGAGCTCTTCCGCTTCGCTTAAAGGCTGTTGAAAAGAAGGAGACCGAGCCACAATTGGAACCTCGTCAAGATCGGCATTAATCTCTCTTTTCATGGGAATATCTCTTCCATCAAAATTTTTTCTTTCCATTTTATTTCTTCTTTTTGCGCATTGCTTTTTTCATTCCGGTCGACTCATGCCGGCGGCTCTTATAAGATTGCTTTTTAGTGGATTCCTTTCCTCGACGCATTCCGAGGCTCTCATCCATTTTATCTTTTCTTCCTTGTTTCTTCATGCTATTTCCTCTTGGTTAAATTCAATATCTTCAGGTACATAAGGGAGATACATCCAATGCGTCGCATTCGTGTCCACTGCATGATCTTCCATTTTTAAAAAAGAGATTTCTCCATTCTCTTTCCATTTATCACTTCTAAAAGTTCCTATATAAATTAGAGCCGGAATAAGAGGAGTGGGAGAAGGGGTACAAATTAAGAGGTCTCGCGCTCCATCGGGTAAACTTTCATCAACTCGGGTCCATTTATCCATACATTTCCTCCATTCTTAAGGCGTCTTCTTCCGACATACCAGGCCGAAGCTTTTTGTTAAAAAAGTGCGTAAAGAGCGCGTAACGCTGCGCATCCATCGCATGATCATTAATTTTAAGCGGCTTATCCTCCCCTCTTTGGGACGCCTTCGAATCCCAGAGATAGTTGCTGAACTCTTTAAGTGTGTTTGTGCAGTTCGCACAGATCTTGTACGTCCCATTAGTCAGCAGTTGCCCCACAAATCGAATTCCAGGAATGACATCATTAACAGCGTCTGCAACGTTAAAAACTCCATTTCGTCGTAATTCTTGCCTGAAAGAAGCAGCACTTGGATCAATAAAGATCCTTTTTACATTGTATCCGTCAACAAATTCTTGTAAATCTTTTGCGTATTCATAATCACTTTTTTGTCTTAATTCTTTTTTAGAATCATAATAATACTCTTTTTCAAGCCACATATTCGGATAACCCCCTGGACAATACCCAATAAGAGTAAAAACACAAGGATTAGTAGTCCCATAGTCAACCCCAACAATATAATAATCAGCCACAGACTGAGGCATTTGAATAATATGAATATTTTCATCAAAAAAGTCATAAACAGCTCCATCCGCAAGAACCCATTCCCCTTTTATATATCGTTTATACCAAAGACCTTGATACTCTTTGGATAGTTCTTCAATGTAGGTCTCACTTAACGAAGGATTGTCTCGAATATCAAACGAAAAAACTTTTAAGTTGAGATCTTTTTCGCGATCGATGTACTCTGCTTTCAGCCAATGATATGGTGAATCAGGGTTTGTAGAAGCAAACAATTGAGCTCCCTCGACTGATAATCGAGATAATAACATTTTAAAAAAACTTTCAGGGATCAATGTTGCTTCATCTATTAGCGCGCCGGCGAACTCGGAACCGCGTATCTTACCTTCTGCCCTTTCGTCATTCGCACCCACTACATACATAAGTCTATT
>Ga0180430_10000730_pt1 | contig 34876 bp, 32 predicted proteins | sample SS_ome_9_FD_132999 | JGI IMG/M metagenome (GOLD analysis project Ga0180430, IMG submission 132999) | Hypersaline lake sediment archaeal communities from the Salton Sea, California, USA - SS_1_S_2 metaG | ecosystem: Environmental > Aquatic > Non-marine Saline and Alkaline > Hypersaline >... | reverse complement strand
GGCGATCGCTTCTTTTTTCCGTGCTTGTGGACCTGCCTCGCGAAGGCGCGGCCTGGCACCGGCTCCCCCAGATGGTGGCGTGGTGGATGGGGCGCACCATCGAGGAGGTCACCGGGCCCGAATTGCGGATTCAGTCGAAGTGGCCGAATGATCTCTATTGCGGGAATGCCAAGCTCGGGGGGATCCTGGTGGAAACACGGACGCATCCCTGGCCACGGGCTGCGCTGGGAGTTGGAGTGAATGTCAACACGCGTGAGAAGGAATTTCCCGATGGCCTGGATGCCACATCACTATTCATCAGAACACGTCGGGAAACGTGTCGCTGGGTCTTGCTGGGTCGCTTTCTTGAGAAGGTCGCGAGGGAGTATCCCCAGCAAAACCTCTACTGGGAGTCCGTGCTGGCCTGGCACCGGGAGAGGGACTTCCTCGCGGGACGTCTCGTCGAGGTCAGGACGGGTCGAACGATCGTGACGGGACGGGCGAGGGGAGTGGGAGACGAGGGTGAACTCGCTGTCGAGACGGCTCCTGGAAAAAGGGAAACCGTGTCCAGCTGCGAGGAACTCAGGGATGCCAGTGAATAGTCAAGAGACCCAAATAATCCGTTGTTGCTTTCGCATTATCCGGTAAGGTGGCCTCGGAAAAGGGATTCATGACCCATGGCTGACTTCGTGTTTGCGGACAACTACTCGCTGGGAGCCGGGCATGCCCGTGACTACCTGCGGATCTTCCTTCGGGGTTTGGTTCACAAGCAGAACAACTACCTCGGAGTGATCCAGGGATTCTCGAGCCTGATGCTCACCGAAGAGGGGATCACTCCCGGAATCCGGGAGAACGCTCTGCAGATGCACGAGTCCGCGAAGATCGCCTCGCGGATGAACGAGGCTCTCCTCGGTGCCGCGGGAAATCCCGGAGTTTCCGTGGAGAAGATGAACTTCGCAGACGTCCGTTCGTTTCTCGTGAGGAAGGCGGAAGAAGTCGGGGCCCAACACGGGGTCAGCGTTGCGACCACGATCGGAGAAGCGCTCCCCGACCTTCGCGGCGACGCGGGAGCCCTGCGCGATGTCCTCGTGCCCCTTCTCGTCAATGCGGTGGAGGGGGCGGCCGAGACCGAATCGCGCGCGGCGTCACTCGATGTCTTTGCGCCCGGAAAAGCGAGCGAGAGCGGTCATATCGACCTCTTTGTCCGGAATAGCGCAGCCGACCTGTCGGAGCCCGAACTTGAGAAGTGCTTCGAGCCCTTTCACTCGACGAAGTCGGGCGAGCATTTTGGATTGGGGCTCACCGCCGCCGCCATTCTCGCCGGGGACATGGGGATGCGGCTGGGATTGCGCAGCGAGAGCGGCACGATGACCGCCTGGCTCGCCATTCCTCCGGCCTGAACCGGGCCGATGGGAGGACTCGCGATAGCGATTACCGCAGATCGTATCGTTTCAGTTTCTCTCGGAGGGTGATTCGCGAAATGCCGAGAACGGTGGCGGCTCGACTGAGATTCCCCTCGCACGCCTCCATGGCGGCGGAGAAGAGAATCGGCTCGGTCGTTTCGAGGAAGGCGGGGTGGGCGCCCTCTCCCGGGTCGTCGAGATGCTGGTCAACGATCTCCCGGCACAGCGCATCCCACCCGTTTGACACGGGCGGCGGTGATCCGGTCCTGTTCTCGCTGCCGAGAATCTCGCGTATGATGGCGGCATCGATACGGAAACCGCGGGCCGCGAGCACGGCTTTCCTGACGATGTTCTGCAGCTCCCTCACGTTTCCCGGCAGGGGAGCCTTCTCCAGGAGGGCGAGAGCGTCGGGCGTGACCGCCACCGGAGGAAGAAGGAACTCCTCGGCCGAGCGTCGCACGAAGTGTCCGACCAGCAGGGGCATATCGCCCTCTCGCTCGCGTAGCGGCGGCAGCGCGATGGTCGCGACGTTGAGGCGGTAAAAGAGGTCTTCCCGGAAGGTGCCTTCGTCGATCATCCGCTCGATGGGCTGGTGGGTCGCCGCGATAATCCGAACATCGACGAGAATCTCCTCCGAGCCACCCACCCGTTGAAACCTCTTCTCCTGGAGAACCCGGAGAAGTTTCGCCTGCAGCGTAAGATCGAGGTCCCCGATCTCATCGAGGAAAAGCGTCGCGCCATTGGCTTGTTCGAAGCGGCCGAGGCGCGTGTGGGTGGCACCGGTGAACGCTCCCTTTTCGTGGCCGAAAAGCTCGGATTCGATCAGGTTTTTGGGAATGGCGGCACAATTGACGGTGATGAAGGGTTTGTGCGCCCGGTGGCCGTGCTGATAGAGCGCGCGTGCGACGAGTTCCTTACCGGTGCCGGTCTCGCCGCGAATGAGAACGGTGACCGGGGTGGGGGAAAGGCGGCCCAGCGCCTTGTAGACATCGAGCATCGGCCTGCTGGTTCCGACGAGGGACAGGGAGCCGGGTTCGCCGCGGTCGAGGGGATCGATCGCAACCGGCTCGACCATGCTGCGGGCGCACCGTACCGCCTCCCCGAGGCAGGAGAAGATCTCCTCTTCCTCCCATGGCTTGGGAAGGAAGTCGAAAGCGCCCGCTTTCACCGCCTCGATCGCTGTCCGGCTTTCGTAATTTTCCGCAATCAGGATGACGGGGAGATGGGGTCGTGCCCCCCTGAGCTCGCGAAGAAGAGCGAGGCCGCCGCTCTCGTCCGCCTGGCTGTCGGCGAGAACCGCGTCGAATTCCTGCTCGTGCAGTGCCTCACGGGCTTCTTCGGGCGTCGCAACGGATGTGAAGCGATAGTCGTGTTCGCGGAAATGCCGGCACAGCTCCTCCCCGGTCGATCCGTCCGGATCGACGATGAGAACCCGAAATCGATTCGCCATGATGCGGAAAACAAGTGACCGGCTGTCCGGTTAGAAACTTACCACCCTCTGCCCTGCTCCAAGGTGGCGCGAACGGAAGAAAGACCGATTTAGGGCGAAAAGACACAAATTTTTCACACTGGCATGGAAGATGCTAAAATCAGGGTATCGTCTTTGATAACGAACGAAAACCAACACAAACTCATGAAGAAAATCGAAGCAATCATCAAGCCATTCAAACTGGAAGAAGTGAAGGAGGCTCTCACCGAAGCGGGCGTCCACGGCATGACGGTCAGCGAAGTCAAGGGGTTCGGGCGTCAGAAGGGTCACACCGAAATTTACCGGGGTTCCGAATACACCGTCGATTTCCTGCCCAAGGTGAAACTCGAAATCGTCGCAAGTGATGACGAGGCCTCGACCGTCGTGGACACGATCGTCAAGGCGGCCTCCACCAACAAGATTGGCGACGGCAAGGTCTTCGTCTCCTCGGTGGATGAGGCGGTGCGGATCCGGACAGGCGAATCGGGCGATGCCGCGATCGAAGTCAGCGGCGAGTGATCACACCCGCCCGGACGTGCGGTCGCCATCCTCGGCGGCCGGGACTCCTTCGAAAACCCACCCTGCCCCCTGGCCGGGTGGGTTTTTTTGCGCCCGGTCTCGGAATCCGTGTTTCGTCGCGGTCGCGCCTTGGATCCCGATCAGGAGGCGCCTTTCCCGATGACAGACCCGCCAAAGAAAGGTTGAAGAGCCTCGGGAACCGCGATCGTCCCGTCGTCCTGCTGGTGGGTTTCGAGCAGCGCGACGTAGAGGCGGGGAAGGGCAGTCCCCGAACCATTCAGAGTGTGACAGAACCGGTTCTTCCCCTTCTCATCCTTGAACCGAAGCTTCATCCGGCGGGCCTGGTAGTCGGCGAAGTTCGAACAACTGGACACCTCCAGGTATGTCCCGTGGCCGGGTGCCCACACCTCGATGTCGTAGGTCTTCGTGGCGCTGAAGCCAATATCGCCGGTGCACAGTTCGATGACCCGGTAATGGAGGCCGAGTAATTGGAGCACCTTCTCGGCTTCGGCGGTGAGCGACTCGAGTTGGGCGAACGATTCGTCGGGATGGGTGATATTCACCAACTCGACCTTGTCGAACTGGTGCATCCGGATCATGCCGCGGCTCTCTTTGCCGGCCGCTCCGGCCTCCCGTCGAAAGCAGGGCGTGTAGGCGGTGGTCTTGAGAGGCAGCTCCGCCTCGGGGAGAATGGATTCGCGGTAGAGATTCGTCACCGGGACCTCGGCCGTGGGGGCGAGAAAGAGGGCACCATCCTCGAGCCCATACATGTCGTCCTCGAATTTCGGCAATTGCCCGGTACCGAACATGCAGTCCCGATTGACAAGGACGGGGGGATAGACCTCCCGGTATCCGTGCTCTGTGGTATGGAGGTGGAGCAGAAACTGGATGAGGGCCCGCTGTAGCCGTGCGCCGTCACCCGTGAAGGTGACGAAGCCACTCGAACTAATCTTCGTGCCGAGCTCGAAACTGAAGAGGTCGAGGTCTTTTCCGATCGCGACATGGTCCTTCGGCTCGAATCCAGCGAAGGTGGGCTTTTCGCCCCATTCCCGGACGAAAGGATTGGCGTCCTCGTCCTCACCGACAGGGCAATCCGCGTGGGGCGTGTTCGGGACCTGCAGCAGCAGGGAACGCTGTCGCTCTTCCGCCGCACCGGCTTCCTCGCCGATCGCCTTGATCCTCTCTCCGATACCACGGACCTCGGACTCGATTTCCGCGGTGTCCTCGCCCGCCTTCTTCCGGGCTCCGATCTCCTTGGAAAGGCGATTGCGCTCGCTCTGGAGTTGCTGTTTCTCGGTTTCACCGGCCCGCCGCTTCTCGTCGCACTCCAGGATCTCGTCGATCAATGTCCAGGAATCGCCACCCCGGCTCTTGACCTGGTCGCGGATGGTGTCGGGGTCTTCTCGCAGAAGTCGGATGTCAAGCATGGCGCCGAGAGTGTATCCGTCGCCCTACCCGCGTCAATGAAGCTCGCCCTCCACCGGGGAAAAGATTCGGTCACAGGAACCAGAGCACGGGGAAGGGCAGGAGCAGTACGAGATCCGCGTAGCACTGGACCTCCGGCCCCGGGCAACGAGCGGACACCAGGAAAAGAGACAGGGCCGTGGCGGCGGAGACGAGAGCAAGGGTGCCTGCGGAAGAGTGCGCGGCTAGCGGTGCGAGGAACAGGACGCTTCCCAGGGGAATCAGGAAGGCGAGACGGCTCCGGGTTCGTGGGGCTCCGAAGTAGGAGGAGGGGTCGGTGCGGGCGTCCTCCTCCTTTTCCGCGCGGGAGATGAGAAGGCAGTTCGCGCCTGCGAGGAGGCCGAGGAAAAGGGCTCCCCAAACGGCTCCCGGGTCTCCCCAGGCGTCGCCGGCAATCAGGCAGCCGGTTGCGAATACGATGGCGACAGCGGCTTCCTTGGCGGGGAAAAGTCGCCGGAGACGAGCAAACAGCCCGCGGCGGAGCGCGAGAAAATAGAGACAGACTGCGATTCCGGCGCCTCCGGCTCCGCCGAGGAAACGGGCGGGAAGGACGAAGAGTGCGGCGAAGACCCCGGCGACGGAGAGAAGGAGAAGGCCGCGCAACGCTCCGGTATGACGGCGAGCGAACTGGTGTCGAACGCTCTGGCGCTCGCGTGGTCCGGGTGCGGTCGCGTCGACGATGCGATCGAGGAGGTAGATCGTCCAGACGGAGCAGAAGAGCCCGCCGTGGGTTGCGACGGTCCCTTCGCCCTGGTAGAGGCTGTCGAAGAAAAGTGACCACGCCACGGCAACACAGGGTGCGTCGAGACACAGGAGGGAGGGGAGACGAGCTCCGGATCGGATCGCAGCGGTCATGACAGTTCGAGCTGCCACCTTCCCGTGTCCCCGGTCGCTCTCAAACGATTCCTTGCGAGTCGGAAAAATCCGGAAAAAGTGTCCGTGAAGGGCGAAATTTGTTTCCATCCTTCGTCCCCCGAAATTATGGCGCTACAACGCAACGTCTACGCTCTCATCCTTGCCGGAGGCAGTGGAACCCGGTTCTGGCCTCTGAGCCGGGATCGCCGACCGAAGCAATTGCTTCGACTCTTCGACGACGAAACCCTGATCGAGAAAGCGGTCGCCCGGCTCGAGGGCTTCGTTCCCCTGGAGAACGTTCTGATTCTCACGAGTGCCAGCCAGGTGGACGGCGTGCGTGAAGTGCTGCCCGGTCTGCCGGCCTCCCATATCGTGGCCGAACCGGCACGGCGCGATACCGCACCCGCGATTGCCCTGGCGGCAGGTTGGGTCGCAGCGCGCGATCCCGAGGCGGTGATGGTGGCCCTGCCCGCCGATCAACTCGTTCGCAAGGAGGAGGAATTTCGCGGGCTGCTCGCCGCAGCGTCCGAGGCGGCGAGTCTCGATGATGTAATCGTGACGCTGGGAATCCGGCCCGATTGGCCCTGCCCGGGCTACGGCTATATCGAGCGGGGCGATGCCGCCGACATTCCGGGATACGAGGCGGGTGTCACGGTGAACGAGGTGATCTCCTTTCGCGAGAAACCGTCTCCGGACCTGGCCGAGGAGTTCCTCGCGAGGGGCAACTTCGCCTGGAACGCCGGCATCTTCATCTGGAGCATTCCGACCCTGATCGCGGAATTGGAGCGCCACTGTCCGGAGTTGGCCGCGTTCATCCGCGCCCTGCGTGATTCGGACGATTTCGACGGACTCGTGGGCGAGCAGTTCCCCCGGCTGACCCGGATCTCGATCGACTTCGCCCTCATGGAGAAGGCGAGCCGGGTGCTCAACATCGAAGCGGACATCGGCTGGGACGACGTGGGAGGCTGGTTGTCGGTCGCGAAGTACCTGGAAAAGGACGACGCGGGAAATGCTCACAATGGCGCGGTGGTCGCCTCGGGGTCTTCGGGCAACATCGTCTTCAGCGAGGGAGACGAGGCTCCCCTGGTTGCCCTTCTCGGGGTGGAGGACCTGATCGTGGTCAGGACCGCCGATGCCATACTCGTGGCGCACCGGGACGAGGCCGATCGAATCAAGGCCCTGGTGGGCGAACTGCCCCCGGAGCTCACGTGAGCTGTGGCAGGGAAAGGTGGGAAGGCACGATGAGCGAGTGGGTGAGGGCACTGGGAATCGATCACGGCACGGTACGGATCGGTCTCGCCGTCAGCGACGATCTCGGAATGCTGGCCCACCCGGTCGAGACGGTTGCCGCGACGCCCCCTTCTTCCGCGCTGGACCGGATCGAGACGATCGTCCGCGAGCGCGAGATCGAGGATGTCATCGTGGGCCTGCCGCTCCACACGAATGGTAAGGCGGGATCCGCCGTCGAGCGATCGCGGGCGTTTCTCGTCACGTTGCGGGAACGCCTCGGAGACGCCATTCGGTTTCACGAAGTCGACGAACGATTTTCGACGAAGACGGCGCGCGAGAAACTCGAGCAAACGGGCCGGGCCGGCCGTGACCCGAAAAAGGTGATCGATCAGGCGGCAGCGGTGGAGATTCTCCAGGAATGGCTCGACGGCCGGGCGGGGGCCGGTCTGCCCGATGGCGAGCCCCTACCGGATCGCGAACCCCGGCGAGCGAGGCGAAGATGACGACCGGAGCAGAGACGGAGAGTGCCGGTGTGATCGGTCTCGGACTGGTGGGGAGCCCTGTCGCCCGGCTCCTGCGCGATACGGGCGCCCACGTCTACGTCTGGAGCCGTTCACCGAAACCGGTCCCGAATTTCGTGGCGTCCCCGGCGGAGTTGGTCCAGTTGACCAGGCGAATCCAGGTCTTCGTCAACGACGGAGCGGGACTCGTCGAATTGGTCCGGCAGATGGAGCCCAAACTGGGTTCCCACCACATCGTGATCAACAATTCTACGGTCGATCCGCAGTCGGTGGTCGAGGCCTACGAGATCGTGCGAGCCGCGGGGGCCGGATTTCTCGACGCACCGTTCTCCGGCGGGCCGGATGCGGCCGGACGAGGGGAGCTGGTCTACTACGTCGGGGGAGATCCCTCTCTTCTCGAGAAGGCGCGCGACCTCCTCGAGATCTCCGGGCGGGAGCTGGTTTACGTGGGACGGGTCGGGGAGGCGACGGTCGTGAAACTCGCCAGCAACATGATTGTCGCCAACGCGATCGAGGCGGCGGCCGAGGCGATCGAATTGGTCGAGTCGACCGGGATGGATCCGGCCCGCCTGGGAGAGGTGCTCGAAAACCATGGGATCGGTTCCCCTCTCCTCTTGGAGACGTTCGCCGCGATGCGGGAGCAGGACTTCGATCCCCGGTTCACTCTCGAGAACATGTTCGGCGACCTCCAGAATACCCTGGCGCTGGCACAGGCCTTCGGATTGGACCTTCCCGGCCTCTCGACAACGACGAGCGTATTCTACCGGGCAGTTCAGAGGGGCCACGGTCCCTCCGACGTCGCGGCGATTGCACGCTTCACGAAGGAAAACCGAAAAGGATGATGACCGAGGAAGATCTCGCCCCGCTTCTGCCCGATCCCGGACATTGGGTTTCCCTGGACGACCGCGCCGTCTTCCTCCTGCGTGGTCCCGACCGGGTTCGCTACCTCAACGGACAGGTTTCGAACGACGTCTCCCGCGATCTTTCGTCGCGGACCATCGCGGGCTGTCTCTGTGGGGTGAAGGGCCGGGTGGAGGCGCTCGTCTGGATCACGGAGTGGGATGACGGACTCCTGATCGATGGTGAGGGGAAGCAGAGGGATTTTCTTTTGGCCCGGCTCGAAAAATATCTCATCGCGGATGACTGCGAGTTCACCGATCTCACCGGGCAGCTGCGGCTCCGGCACTGTTTTGGCGAAGGAGAAACCGGTGGAACGCGCCTTTCCTACCGCTTCGGTGTTGCGGGGCAGGATGTATGGTCGGCTCCGGACGAAAGCGGAGATCTCGATCCTGGCAGGGAGTGGCCGGCGGAATCCCTCGCCCGGCTTTCGATTCTCTCCCGCCTCCCGGAAAGCGAGACCGAGATTACGGGAAGCGAATTCCCCTCCGAATTGGGCCTGGACCAGTGGGCGGTCGATTTTCACAAGGGCTGCTACCTGGGGCAGGAGGTCATCTCGCGGATCGAGAGCGTGGGCCGCACCCGCCGGAGTCTGGAGGTCGTCCGTGGTCGGAGTCTCCCGGGAACGGGAGCGGAATGCGCCCTGGAAATGAGCCAAAAATTCCGGGTTGGCCGGATGGGACGAAAGGCGCCCGACGGAAGCAACGGGGAGGAGTGGGGCCTGATCCTGGCAGGCGAATCGAACAAGGCCAAACACGAAAACCACACGATTTCCCACGCGGCCATCGTCCAAACCCCTCCCAAACGGCCTCGTTGACGGTTTCTTAGAAAAAAAACAGGAAAAATTCCATTGCACCTCTCCCGAAAGAAGATATCAATGGTCAAACTATTCCCGCAAATCTGGTTCTGATTTGAATCATCAAGTTGGCACAGGAAATGCGGGAACGCGGGGCTCTCACGAGTCACACCAAGACCAGAAAACCAAGGGAAAAACTAATATGAAGAAAGCAATCCTGATTGCAATGTTCGCTGCCATGACGCTCGGCGTTAAGGCGGGAGACTGGGGCAAGCAGCCCGTTTATGAGCCGAAAGAGGTGATCGAAGAATGCGTCGACCTCGGAGCCAGCATCAGCGCTGGTTACATGACCGACTACATCTTCTACGGACGGCGTCTCGCTCGCGACAGTGTGTGGACCGACCTGAACTACACCTTCGACACCGCGATTCCGATCAACGTGGGAGCCTGGTACCTCAACGGTATCGGTCCAGGGCCCGTTGACGAGCTCGACCTGTATGCGAGTGCAGAGGTGTTCAGCGCGGGAGCCCTCTCGGCGTCACTGGGATACGTGCACTATTTCGTCCCCGAGTCGAATGGTGCTACCAACAGTTACGGTGAAATCGGCCTTGACATCGCGATCGCTCTCGGCTTCGTCGATCTTGCCGCCGAAACCAACTACGCTCTCAGCTTCGGTTGGTATCACCAGGTGGGTATCGAAAAATCCTTTGCTCTGACCGACGCGGCAAGCCTCGTCCTCGGTACTGGAATCGGATACTCCGATAACTACTTCGCCCAGGGAACTGGATTGTCCGACAATAGCGGATGGAACCACTACTACATCAGTGCTTCGCTTCCGATCGAGCTGAACTGCCGCACGGTGGTCACTCCCTACATCGGATACAACGGTTCGCCTGACGGATTCGTGACCGACGGATCGCAGGGAATGTCCGGCGACGACCAGTCCGACATCCTTCACGGCGGTGTGAGCATCAGCGTGTCCTTCTAAGGGACCGGCTCGAAGCTACCAACCTTTTCAACCGAGACCGGCCCTGGAAACAGGGTCGGTCTTTTTTTTTGCCCGGAAGCCGGACGATGAGTTCCAGGCCTGGGGGCTCTGTCCGGCCCGCGAGGCTTCTCCCCCCTCGCAGACTCTCCGCGCCGAAGTGGGCGACGTCAGTTGTCGAGCGAACGGCCGATCGCTTCGATCCCCTGGCTCGCCTCCGCGAGTGTGGGGGCGGCTACGGTCACGTGTCCCATCTTGCGACCGGTCCGTGCCGCGCGTTTCCCGTAAAGATGCAGGGAAGCGCCGGGAACGCGGTGGATGGCATTCCAATCCGGCTCGGCGCCTCCGGCAGGCCAGACGTCGCCCAGAAGATTTCGCATCACGGCGGCGCTGTGCCGGCGAGGCGTTCCCGGAGAAATCCCGCAAACGCTGCGCACCTGTTGCTCGAACTGGGAAACGGAGCAGCTGTCGAGCGTGTGATGTCCGGAATTGTGGGGGCGGGGTGCCAACTCGTTGACCAGCACCCTACCGGTCGTCGAGAGAAAGAACTCGACGGCCAATACGCCGACATAGTCGAGGGAGTGTGCGATAGATTCCGCGATTTCGGCACCCTGGCGAAGGCACTCCGGCGGGAGAGCGGCGGGAAAGAGGGAAAGGTGGAGGATGTGGCGGCGATGAATGTTCTCGGCCGGATCGTAGAGAACCGTCGTGCCATCCGGCGCGCGAACGACGAGTATGGAGAATTCGCGATCGAGTTCGATCCGGTGTTCGAGAATGGCGCGAGGTGCGTCCAGTTCCAGCCAGATCGAAACGGCGTCGGAGTCTCCCTCGATGGGAATCTGCCCTTTCCCGTCGTAGCCGAATTCCGCCGTCTTCAGAATCCCTCCCGACTCCGGGAGCAGCGAGATCTGTTCGGTGAGCTCGGCGGCGGACTGGATCGTGGCGAAGGGAACACAGGGGAATCCGTGATCCCGCAGGAAGATCTTTTCGCGTTCGCGGTGTTGGGCGATCCCGATGGCTTTCGCCGAGGGCCGGAGCGGCAGCCTTTCCTCGATGGTTTCGAGGAGCGAAAGCGGGATGTTCTCGAACTCCACCGTGGCGACATCGGAAAGGGCGAGAAATCGATCGAGACCGTCCCCCGAATCGAAGGGCAATTCGATTCGCTCGTCGGCGAGACCGGCCGGACCCTCGTCCGGTCCGCCGGTCCAGCACGCCACGCGATATCCCATGCGCCGGGCTTCCATGGTCATCATTCGGCCGAGCTGTCCGCCGCCGAGGAGTCCGATCGTGGTGGGAGGCATCGTTGCGGCTAGCAGGAGGACGACGGTGGCGGCAATTCGGCGGACTCGATCTTGGTTCGCAGCCGTTCGCGGTAATCTGCCAGTTTCTCGCTGAGCGAGGGGTTCTCGAGAGCGAGCAGGGAAACCGCGAAGAGGCCGGCATTCGTGGCTCCCGCCTCTCCGATCGCGAAGGTTGCCGTCGGGATCCCTGCCGGCATCTGCACGATCGAGAGGAGCGAATCGACACCCTGGAGGGTGCGCGACTTCACCGGGACGGCGAGGACGGGCAGGGTTGTCAGGGCCGAGACCATGCCGGGCAGGTGGGCGGCGCCACCGGCGCCGGCGATCAGGCAGCGGAGGCCCCGGCCGGCGGCATCCCGGGCGTAGGAGTAGAGGAGTTCCGGGGTGCGATGGGCGCTAACGACGCGGGACTCGTGGGCGATTCCGAACCCATCGAGAACCGAAGCTGCCTTTTCCATCGTGGGCCAGTCGGAGGTGCTGCCCATGATGACTCCCACGAGGGGCGTTTCGGTAGGGGCGGAAGATGATGTCATGCGATTCCTGGATCAGCCGGCAACATGGGCGGTCGCGTGAGGGGCGGCAACTCAATTCTCCGGGTCCGGCCGGTCCGGACCGAGGCGTTTCGGAGATTTTCTTGGCCAACTACCGGGTTGGCGCGTTATGAATAGCGAGCGATTTCGCGACTTCCTTTCATGATAACGACACGCTTTCGACTGATCCCCCTCTGCCTCGCAGGATTCGGCCTTCTCCTCGGAGGGTTCGGTACCTCATGCACCCCCTCCCAGGAAGGCGCCTTCATCGGGGGAGCCCTCGGTGCGGCGGCCGGAACGGCAGTCGCCGACCGGGATCCCGTCGCCGGTGCCGTCGTCGGAGGACTTCTCGGTGCGGCCGCCGGTGCGGTGATCGCGGACGACGACGACTACTACGACCGGCCGCCACCCTACAACCGGCGCGGAGGCCATGGGCGCAATCGCTACGGCTACGATGGACCGCCGCCGTACGATGGATACGGTCCGCTGCCATCCCGGCGCGGGCACTACCGCTACTAGGGCGAAGGATCGACTACCAGGAGTGCCGGACGGTGGCGAGTCTCGACGCTCGTGACCGGCGGGTCAACCGTCCCGGTGCTTGAAGTAGACCGTCGACAGGGGCGGGAGGTTGACGCAGAGCGAATGGTGCCTCCCGTGGGAGGGGATGGGCTCGGTGTTGAGTCCTCCCGCGTTTCCGTCGTTCGATCCTCCGTAATGTCCCGAGTCGGTGTTGAGGACTTCGTCGAAGAATCCCGACACCGGCACACCGATCCGGAACCCCCGGCGCGGAATCGGTGTCGCGTTGACGGCCACGACGACAATCTCCCCGTTGCGACCGCGGCGGATGAAGGTGAATGCGCTCTGCTCGGCATTGTCGTGGTCGACCCACTCGAATCCGCCCGGCTCGTGATCCAGCTCGTGCAGGGCCGGCTCGGTGAGATAGAGTTGGTTGAGCTGCCTGACGAGGTTCTGGATGCCGCGGTGCTCGTCGTATTCGAGGAGAAACCACGGTAGAGCGTCCTGGTATCGCCACTCCGCCGATTGTCCGAACTCGAGCCCCTGGAAGAGGAGCTTCTTTCCGGGATGGGCGAACATCCATCCGTAGAAGAGCCGGACATTGGCCATCTGCTGCCAGCGGTCCCCCGGCATCTTTTCGACGATGGATCCCTTTCCGTGCACCACTTCGTCGTGGCTGAGGACCAGGATGTAGTTCTCGTGGTAGGCGTAGATCATCGCGAAGGTCGCTTCTCCGTGATGGAACTTCCTGTGGGCCGGGTCCCGGCCCATGTAGCGGAGGAAGTCGTTCATCCAGCCCATGTTCCACTTGAAGCCGAATCCGAGGCCCCCGCCGTCCACCGGCCGGGAGACGCCCGGGTAGGCGGTGGATTCTTCGGCGATGATCATGATGCCGGGATGCGACCCGTAGCAGATCTGGTTGAGATTCTTCAGGAAATCGATCGCCTCGAGATTCTCCCGTCCGCCGAACTGGTTCGGAATCCACTGCCCCTGCTTGCGGGAGTAGTCGAGGTAGAGCATGGAGGCGACGGCATCGACACGCAGTCCGTCGATGTGGAACTCCTCGAACCAGTAGAGGGCGTTGCTGATCAGGAAGCTCTGCACTTCGTGGCGGCCGTAGTTGAAGATCAGTGTGCCCCAGTCGGTGTGTTCCCCCTTGCGAGGATCCGCGTGTTCGTAGAGGGCGGTGCCGTCGAAGCGGGCGAGACCGTGAGCATCCTTGGGGAAGTGGGCCGGGACCCAGTCGATGATGATACCGATCCCCCTCTGGTGGCACCGGTCGACGAAGGTACGGAACTCGTCGGGCGTTCCGAAGCGGCTCGTCGGCGCGAAGTAGCCGCAGACCTGATAGCCCCAGGACCCGTCGAAGGGAAATTCACTGATGGGCATCAACTCGATGTGGGTAAAGCCCATGTCGACCACGTAGTCGAGTAGTTCGTCGGCCATCTCGAGGTAGCTCAGGAAGCGGTTGCCTTCCTCGAACTTGCGCTTCCACGAGCCGGGATGGACCTCGTAGACGGACATCGGACCGGTGTAGGAATTGTGCGTCGCGCGCTTTTCCATCCACTCCGCGTCGTTCCATTCATACTGGTTGATGTCGTAGACGATGCTCGCAGTCGAGGTGCCGTGCTGCGAGAAGAAGGCGAGAGGATCCGACTTCTTGAACAGTTCGCCTCCGGCTCCCACGATCTCGAACTTGTAGTGGAGTCCGGTTCCCACGTCGGGGAGGAAGATCTCCCAGACTCCGTTTCGATTCCGCATCGGGTGAACCCTGCCATCCCACCCGTTGAAATCGCCGACGACGCTGACGCGATGCGCGTTGGGCGCCCAGACGGCGAAAGCGACACCGTCCACCCCGTTCATCCGGAGGGGGCGGGCTCCGAGGGCCTTCCAGAGTTGGCGGTGGGTTCCCTCGCAAAAGTAATGGAGGTCCTCGTCTGCCAAAACAGGCCCGAACGCATACGGATCGTGCCCGAGTGAGGGCTCGGCGTCACCCGAGGGAACCTCCAGCTGGTAGGCGAACGGCTCCGTTGCGCCGGGAAAGACCGCTTCGAAGAATCCGGCCGGATCGATCCGCTTCATCTCGACTCTCTCTCCTGCATCCGGCACCACGAAAACCTTGGCGGCATAGGGACGGAAGACGCGCAGCACCTGCCCCTGTTTCCCGCCATGCTCGTGCAGACCGAGGAAGCCGAATGGATCGGAGTGCCGGGCCTCGAGGATCTGGGAAATCTCGTGAGGCGCTGAGGCGGAAGAGCCGGAAATCATCGTCATCGTCGTGACCTTACCGGTTTTTTGCATTATCAAAAGGATGCGAACACAGTTTGTGCGTTTTCTTTCCGTCGCACACCCGATGCAAACCCCGCCGCGCAATTTCCAGCCTCACCCATTCTCGTATCACCAGGAAATCGACGTGGAGATCGATTCACTGACCAATCGCGGACAGGGGGTGGGGCGGATCGATGGCTGGGTCGTCCTCGTCTGCTTCGCGCTCCCCGGGGAGACCGTCCGGGCCCGGGTCTACCGCAACTTCCCGAACTATTCCGAGGCGGATCTCGTCGACGTGCTCGTTCGGTCACCCGATCGAGTGGAACCGGCGTGCGCCCTCTTCGGCGAGTGCGGCGGATGCCAGTATCAGAACTTTTCCTACGAGGCCCAACTGGCCTGGAAACGCCGACAGGTATCGGAGTTGCTTCACCACATGGCGGGAATCGATGCCCCTGTCGACGAGGTGGCGGCCTCTCCGCAACCCTACGGCTACCGATCGAAAATCACGCCGCACTTCCAGAAGCCCCGCAAGGGAGAGATCGGACCGATCGGTTTCCTGCGCCAGGGCCGTCGGCAACAGATCGTCGATGTGGCGAGTTGTCCCATCGCCTCCGAAACGATCAACGCCGCGCTGCCGGTCGTGAGGAACGATGTCCGCACCCGGGCCAGGGGATTTCGCAAGGGGGCGACCCTGCTGCTGCGGGATTCCGTCGACGGAAGGGTGTGCACCGATCCCACCGAAATGTGCGAGCAGATGGTGGGTGATTTGCGCTTCTCGTTTCACGCGGGAGAGTTTTTCCAGAACAATCCCTTGATTCTGCCCACTTTCGCCGACCATGTCCGCGACGAGGCCCTTGGAGACGGTGACGCCGCCTATCTCGTGGATGCCTATTGCGGTGCCGGCCTGTTTGCGCTGGTGGCGGCCCGTTCGTTTCGAGAAGTGCTCGGGATCGAGATCAGCGAATCTTCGATCGACTGGGCCCTGCGGAATGCGGAGCAGAACGAGATCGAGAACTGTCGCTTCATCCAGGGCGACGCGTCGGGGATCTTCGAGGGCGTTTCCTTTCCCCCCGTCAGGACTGCGGTCGTGATCGATCCGCCCCGCAAGGGAAGCAGCCCGGAGTTCCTCGAGCAATTGGTCGCCTTCGGACCCCGGCGCATCGTCTACGTGTCTTGCAACCCCGCCACCCAGATCCGCGACCTCGAGGTGATCAAGGAGCGCTACACGATCGAGCGGATCCGGCCGTTCGATCTTTTTCCGCAGACGCGTCACCTCGAATGTGTCGTCACGCTGCGGCGCAACGAGTAGAACAGCAGCGCATGAGTACGAATCCGATTCCGATGGCCCTCGCGCTGTCCCTGGTGTCTCTCCTCCCCCACGCCGTCACGGGAGCGGACGAAGACTACCGGCCGGGCCCCGATGCCCGGGCGAAAGAAGGTGTGCCCGTGGGGCAGGTCACCCAGCACCAGTGGGAGAGCGCGATCTTCCCGGGAACCGTGCGCGACTACTGGGTGTATGTGCCGGCGCAGTATGATGGCGGTGAACCGGCGTGCGTGATGGTGTTCCAGGATGGGCACGGATTCGTCCGGGCAAACGGGCCCTTCCGCGCTCCCGTGGTGTTCGACAACCTCATTGCCGCAGGCGAGATCCCGGTGACGATCGCGATTTTTCTGAATCCCGGCGTGGTGCCACCCGGGAGAGAGGGATCGGAGCCTCGCAAGAATCGCAGCTTCGAATACGACTCGCTCGGCGACCGCTACGCGCGGTTCCTGCTCGAGGAGATCCTTCCCGAAGTCGGCACAGCGTATGAACTGACGGACAATCCCGACTGCCGCGCGATCTGTGGAAACAGCTCCGGCGGGATCTGTGCCTTCACGGTGGCCTGGGAGAGGCCGGATGCGTTCCGCAAGGTCATCAGCCATATCGGCAGTTTCACCAATATTCGGGGAGGCCACGTCTATCCGGCCCTGATCCGAAAAACACCGGCAAAGCCGCTTCGTGTCTTTTTGCAGGAGGGAGAGAACGACCTCGACAACCTGCATGGCAACTGGCCGCTCGCGAATCGCCAGATGGCTGCCGCGCTCGCGTTCGCGGGGTACGATTACCGGTTCGTCATGGGAACGGGGCGCCACAGCGCGCGTCATGGTGGTGCCATCTTTCCCGACACGCTTCGCTGGATCTGGCGCGACTGGAAGTCCCTGGAACCCTGATTCGTCCCCCTTTCCCGATCTCTCATGAAAAAGCACCTCCTGACAGGAATCCTGCTCGCCGTTGGGCCCGTTTTTGCGATCGGCCAGGACATGCCGCTTTCGCAGGTCCTGATCGAGAACGAGGACTGGGAACGTGTCGCCGACGGATTCGAATTCACCGATGGTCTCTGTGCCGATCCCGAGGGGAATCTGTATTTTTCGGACGTGAAGGGCGGTGATGCCGTCTTCCGGCTCGACCTTGCGGGAAACGTGACCCGGTTCATCGAGGAGGCCTCCGGCATCAGCGGTCTGCAGTGGGGAAGCGATGGGCGCCTCTACGCCTGCGTCGCGCGTCAGAAGAAGGTGGTCGTCTTCGACAGGGATGGGAACGAAACGGTGCTCGCCGAGGACGTCCGTCCGAACGATCTCGTCGTGACGCACGGCGGTGATCTCTATTTCACCATGACACCGACCCGGGAGATCCGGCGCATCGATGCGAAGGGAAAAATGACGATCGTCGATGGCGGAAACCTGGTACGGCCCAACGGGATCACTCTCTCGCCTTGCCAGGGCACCCTCGCGGTATCGGATCACGGAGGTCGATTCGTCTGGGCCTACCGGGTGCGTGCCGACGGTGCCCTCGATGCGGCGCAGGAGTTCATGCCGATGCGAACGCCGGTCGACGATCCCGAGGTTGCGCGGGGAGATGGCATGGCGACCGATGTCCACGGGCGCTACTACGTGACGTCAGCCGAAGGGCTCCAGGTGTTCGATCCGACGGGCCGAATGGGAGGGGTGATCGCGGCCCCGGATCCCGGGTCGAACCTCGTGAGTGTCTGCTTCGCCGGTCCCGGGCATGCGTGGGTCTACGTGGCCAACGGGAGCGCCCTCTACCGGCGGAAGACGAAGACGCGCGGTGCCCTGTTCTTCGCCGAACCTCGGATGGCGGAGTCGCCGCCGAAGGACTGACGACGGAATCGATCACCGATGGGTCGAGGCATCGGCTTCGATGCTCCTCTCCCAGCGCTCCCACTGTTCGCGAAGCGACCGGGCCATCGCGTTGGCTTCATCCACGGCCTGGCCTCCCGTGCTCGTGTCGAGCCGGTTGGTTGTTTCGCCAGGGTCGGCTTCCAGATCGTAGAGAGCCACGAAATTCTCCGCGGGTCGCGCCAGGTATTTCCACTTCCCCTGACGAACCGCGTGTTCGACCGGGACTGTCTTCCGAACGGGACCCGGTCGTCGCCGCCAGAACAGGGTTCGGTCGACGACCTGACCCTGTCGGGTGAGCACCGGAGTGAGATCCACCCCGTCCAGAAACCCCTGGGCCGGCTCCACGCCGGCCAGCGCGAGGAACGTCGCGGTCCAGTCCATCGTGACCACCGTGTCCGGAGTCTCCGTTCCCGGGGGAATCGTCTTGTTCCAGCGAGCGATCGCGGGCACCCGGATTCCACCCTCCCACAGGCTGGCCTTGGCGCCCCGGAAGGGACTGTTGCGCGACCAGGTGTGGCCTCCGTTGTCCGAGGTGAAAACGATCAGCGTCCTGTTTCCCAGGCCGAGCGCATCGATGCGGGCGACGAGCCGTCCGATGCCGTCGTCCATGCTCTCGACCATCGCGGCATAGGTGGGGCGGTCTCCCAGCTGCCATGATTTCGTCTTCGGTTTCACCGTTTTGGCCCCATCGCCAGGCCCCTGCCAGGGAAAGTGGGGGGCAGGGTGCGAGACGAACAGGAAGAAGGGCCTCTCGCGGTGGGTTTCGACGAAGCGGATCGCGTCAGTGGTCACGAGATCGGTGGTGTAGCCATCGCGGTGGACCGGTTCGTTGCCCAGCCAGAGATCGTGTACGCCGATCCGGTCCATGTGGGCGAAATAGTGGTGGTTGCCCCCGAGCAGTCCGAAGAAATGGTCGAAGCCCTGTGCGCGAGGGCGGCGCTCTTCGTCGTAGCCGAGGTGCCACTTCCCCGATAAGCCGGTCGCGTAGCCGGCGTCCCGCAGGAGGCTGGCGATGGTGTCGCTCCCGGCGGGAATCCCGCGCCCGTGCTCCTGGTAGTAGAGGGCATTGTCGATGCCCGTGCGCTGGTGAAAGCGTCCCGTGAGAAACGCCAACCGGGTGGGGGTGCAGACCGCTCCGTTTGCGTAGGCGCCGGTGAACCGCAGGCCTTCGGCGGCGAGGCGATCGAGATGAGGCGTCTCGATATCGGGTGCGCCGTAACACCCCAGGTCACCGTAGCCGAGATCGTCGGCGAGGATGAAAACGAAATTGGGTTGGTGCGGTGTCTCCGGGAGGGCCAGGAGTGAAAGCGGGAGGAAGGCGCATCCGAGCCATCCGAGGAAGGCGAACCGATTCATCGGGTGGCGGCGGAGTCTTCTCCCGAGAGGCGGCATGCGGCGAGACGCGTGATCTGCTTGGCGAGGAGATCGAACTCGAGATTGACCCGGTCTCCCGCGGCGGTCGTGCGGAGACCGGTGATTTCGTGCGTGTGGGGAATGATCCAGATCTCGATCGAGTCGGGATGAAGGGTCGCCACCGTGAGGCTGATCCCGTTGACGCAAATCGAGCCCTTGGGCACCACGAGATGAGCGAACTCCTCGGGCAGTTCAATGGCGAGGCGGTGATCCTGGCCGGACTTTTCATAGGCCAGGACCGGGGCGCAGCAATCGACGTGGCCCTGGACGAAGTGTCCGCTGAGGCGATCGCCGACCCGCAGCGATCGTTCCAGGTTGACCGGTGCCTCCTCGGCCACGTCTCCCAGATTCGTCAGGCGCAGGGTCTCGTGCAGGAGATCGAAGCGCATCGAATCCGCGTGAATCTCCGTGACAGTCAGGCAGGCGCCATTGACGGCGACGCTTTCGCCGATGGCCGTTTTCCCGGCGAAGCTCGAGCGGACCCAGAGTTCCGCACCCGTCTCCACCGCCACGCGTCGCGTGATCGTCCCGCACTCCTCGACGATTCCCGTAAACATCGGGCCTATGGTAACACGCTCCGGAAAATCCGCACGCTGCTTGCGATTCGGGCGACAGGGTCTATTTTACCGTCCTCCGTCACGGGGCATTAGCTCAGTTGGTAGAGCGTCTCGTTCGCAATGAGAAGGTCAGCGGTTCGACTCCGCTATGCTCCACATTTCCGGCCAGGGACCAAGAGCCTGATTTGGCGTCCCCTCCGCTTGCGCCTCCCTCCGTTCGCGATAGACTCAACGCCGTCATGTCGCAGCGCCGCAAACAGTTTCCCTTCGCCGAGTTCGAGCCCCGCTGGCAGAAACACTGGGAAGAGGAGAAGACCTTTTCGGTCCCGAATCCTGGGGAGGCCGATTTCTATCCGGACAAGCCAAAATACTACGTGCTCGACATGTTCCCCTACCCGAGCGGTTCGGGACTTCACGTGGGGCATCCGGAGGGCTACACCGCGACCGACATCATCACGCGCTTCAAGCGGATGAGCGGGTGCAACGTCCTCCACCCCATGGGCTGGGATGCCTTTGGTCTTCCCGCCGAGCAGCATGCGATCAAGACGGGCGAACACCCGCGGATCAACACGGAAAACAACGTCGACAATTTTCGGCGGCAGTTGAAGAGACTGGGCTTCGCCTACGACTGGGAACGCGAGGTGAACACGACCGATCCCGGCTACGTGAAGTGGACCCAGTGGATCTTCCTGCAACTCTATCACTCCTACTTCGACGAGGAGTCGGGCAAGGCCCGTCCGGTATCCGAACTGGAAAAGCAGGGGATGTCGCGAGACGAGATCGACGAGCGACGCCTCGCCTATGTCGCGGAGACTCCGGTGAACTGGTCGCCGGATCTTGGCACTGTCCTGGCGAACGAGGAAGTCGAGGAGTGGCGGGCCAAGGGACATACCGTGGAACGCCGGCCCCTGCGACAGTGGATGCTGCGAATCACCGCCTACGCCCAGCGCCTCATCGATGAACTCGAGGATCTCGACTGGCCGGAGGGGATCAAGCTCCTGCAGCGCAACTGGATCGGCCGGTCCGAGGGAGCCGAAGTGACCTTTACGATCGACGGGAATCCGGTGACGGTTTTCACGACGCGGCCGGATACCCTGTTCGGGGCGACCTACATGGTCCTCGCGCCCGAACACCCCCTCGTCGAAGAAATCACCAGGAAAAAGCAGAAGAAGAAAGTCGACGCCTATCGAGAGGAATGCGGCACCAAGTCCGATCTCGAGCGAACCGAACTGGCCAAGGAGAAGTCGGGTGTCTTCACCGGCGCCTACGCGATCAACCCGGTCAACAAGGAGAAGATCCCCGTCTGGATCGCCGACTACGTCATGATGGGCTACGGCACCGGGGCGATCATGGCGGTCCCGGCACACGACGAGCGGGACTACGCGTTCGCCGAGAAATTCGACATTCCCATCATCGAGGTGGTCGCCGCTCCGGAGGGCAGTGAGGAAAAGTGCTTCACCGGCGAGGGCACCGCGATGAATTCGGACTTTCTCGACGGACTCCCCACCACAGAGGCGAAGCAGAACATCACCGCCTGGCTCGAAGAGAAGGGGCTCGGAAAGAAGACGATCAACTACAAGCTGCGCGACTGGCTCTTTTCCCGTCAGCGCTACTGGGGCGAGCCTTTCCCCATCGTATGGAAAGACGGCCGGCACGAGGGCATTCCGGAGGAGGAATTGCCCCTGCTTGCGCCCGAACTCGACGATTACAAGCCGACCGGCAATCCGGAGCCCACGCTGGCCAAAGCATCGGAATGGGTGAATCTCGGCGGCGGCGTCACCCGGGAGACGAACACGATGCCGCAGTGGGCCGGAAGCTGCTGGTACTACCTGCGTTACTGCGACGCCAGGAACGACGAGCGTTTCCTGGGGGAGGATGCCGAGGACTACTGGATGGCCCGGAACGGCAACTCCGGTGGTGTCGATCTCTACGTCGGGGGTACCGAGCACGCGGTCCTGCACCTGCTCTACGCGCGTTTCTGGCACAAGGTGCTCTTCGATCTCGGTCATCTCTCCACCCCGGAACCCTTCCAGAAACTGGTGAACCAGGGCCTGATCCTCGGGGAGAGCGACTATTTTCTGTTCAAGAACGCCGAGTCCGGTGATCCGGTTTCGAGCCGCGATGTCCGGGACATTTCCGAGAGTGGTGCGCGCCTGTCCGGATCCCTCGAGGACGGGACGAAAGTCATCGGGTATCCCCTGCCCGGTGGCGAGAACGATGTCGAGAAGCGGGACGGTGTCTTCTATTGGAGGGACCAACCGGACATCGCGGTCGAGGACAAGGCCTTCAAGATGTCGAAGTCACGCGGCAATGTGGTCAATCCGGACGACGTCGTGGCCGAATACGGGGCCGACGCCCTCCGTCTCTACGAGATGTTCATGGGACCGCTCGAGCAGGTGAAACCCTGGTCGATGAAGGGTGTCGAAGGCGTCTATCGCTTTCTCGGAAAAGTCTGGCGCCTCGTGATGGAGACGGATAAGGAAGGAGAATGGGTGCTGCGCGACCACCTCGTCGAGACCGAACCGGACAAGACGGTCAACAAGGTCGTTCATGCCACGATCAAGAAAGTGAGCGAGGACATCGAGAGCCTGAGTTTCAACACCGCCATTTCACAGATGATGGTGTGCACGAACGAGTTGGGAAAGCTCGATGAGCTGCCCGTGCCCGCCGTCGATCAACTGCTGCACGTGCTCTGCCCCTTCGCTCCGCATCTCGCCGAGGAATTACACTTCCGCCTCGCCGAGGAGTTCGATTCGATTCCTTCGGAGGACCTCGCCCTGAGGGACTGGCCTGTCTGGGACGAGGGGGCGCTCGTCGAGGACGAGATCGAGATCGTCATCCAGGTCAATGGCAAGGTGCGCGACAAGATCGCGGTGAGCCATGAGGCGGGCAAGGACGAAATCGAGGAAGCGGCCCTGGCCAGCGAAAAGGTCCAGGGTTTCACCGAAGGCAAGACCGTCCGCAAGGTCATCGTGGTCCCGGGCCGGCTCGTCAATGTCGTCGCGAACTGAAAACGGGAGCGCAAAGGTAGACAAAAGCGATACGTCAAGTGAAACTATGTGAAAGTTTCAGGTGCACTTGGCTCATCCCTTGCTAGGTTATGGTACTGTCGTGATTGTTGAGTCATGACTCCTACCAAGGGATAGCCGTCGGGGGCGCAAGCTCCCGGCGGCGCTCCGGAGGGGGGAGCGACCTGATCTCACGATGGTGACATCTGGCCGGCCTCGAGCAATTCTCGGAACTTGATGTCGATCTCCCGGGCGAGGTGCGCCTTGAGTTCGTCTCCGTTCAGGCGCTGGACCACCTCGTTGAGAAACCCGAAGCTGATCATCTGCCGGGCGATCTCCGGCGATATGCCACGGGCGCACAGGTAGAAGATCTCCTCATCGCTGATCTGGCCCGTCGTCGCACCGTGGGAGCACTTGACCTGGTCGGCGTCGATCTCGAGCCCGGGCATCGAATTGGCTTCCGCCTGTTCCGAACCGAGGAGATTCCGGCAGGTCTGGTAGGAATCGGTGTGGTGTGCGCCGGGCAGGACCTGGATCAATCCACCGAAAATCGTCCGCGACTGGTCGTAGAGAGCATTCTTGAAGAGGAGGTCGCTGGTGGTGTGCTGGGCCTCGTGACACTGGAGTGTCCGTTGATCATACTCCTGGATTCCGGTGGCGAGATTCGCGGCGAAAACCTGGCTGTCGGCACCCTCGGCCACCATCCTGTTGATCGATTCGGTCCGCACCCAGGCCGCGCCGAGGTTGATGAAGGCGCTCTTCACGCGGGCATCCTTTCCGACGACGGTATTGTTGAGTTGTACGTGTTTTGCGTTGTCGTCTCCGGCATCCTGGAAGCAGACATACTGCACCGAGGCCCCGTTCTGCGCGATGAGATCGGTCATGCCGACCGTCAGCGTCTGCTTCGCGGGATCGGCGGATTCGAAAGTCTCGAAGACCGTGACCTCGGAATGACCGTCGGCCACGATGAGGGTGTGGGGGAAGGTGGGTGCGAGTTCCTGCGACGAAAAGTGGTGCGTGAGGATGGGCCATTCGCAGCGACACCCGGAAGGGAAATGCACGAACAGGCCACTGAGGGTGGCCGATGCATGGAGAGCGGCGAACTTGTCGCCTCCCAGACTTCGTTCCTCCTGGAGAAAGTGGTCGCGGACGAGGTCCCCATGCCGTTCCAACGCCTGGTTGAAGGGGAGAACGATCGCCCCCTCGGGAAGGGCCGGCGTTTCCGCATGGATCAGGGTGTTGTCGAGGAAGACGAAGTGTGCCGCGAAGTGTTCGAGCCGCTCATGCTGCGCGCGGGCGATGATGGAGCCGGGGTCGCGCGGCGCGGCGAGGGGCTGCAGGGCGGCGAATCGGACCTTTTTCAAATCGGCGAATCGCCAGGGCTCGTCGAACCGGGAGGGAGTGGGAAGCGACTCGAATCGTTTCCAGGCATCCGCCTGGAGTTCCTTGTACCAGGCGGGAAGCTCTTCGGTCACGTCGCTGACGGGCGGTTCCGTCAGCCAGGCCGGCTCCTCGACGGGAGGGGTGGTGGGTTGGGACATCACGGTAAACAGAGGATTCATGGGGCCGGACCGGTAGTCCACCGGGAGGAGACGGCGGCCTTCGGTGCCCGGCTCGTCAGCCGACACTGCCTTCCATCTCCATGTCGATGAGTCGCTTCAACTCGACGCTGTATTCCATCGGGAACTCGCGCACGAGGTCGTTGACGAATCCGTTTACGCTCAGGCTCATCGCCTCGCCCTCGGACAGTCCGCGCTGTTGCATGTAGAAGATCTGCTCTTCACTCACCTGGCTGACGCTGGCTTCATGCTGAGTGGCGTGCTGGTTGCCCCGCACCGTGACCGCGGGATAGGTATCGGTGCGACTGTTCGCGTTGATCAGCAGCGCATCGCACTCCGTGTTGTTCCTGCACCCTTTCAAGTTTTTCAGGATGTGGACCTGTCCCCGGTAGGTGGACCGCCCTTCGCCGACCGAAATCGACTTCGCGACGATGTTCGACGTGGTTTCGTCGGCGGCGTGGATCATTTTGGCACCGGTATCCTGGTGCTGGCCGTCGTTGGCGAGAGCGATCGAAATCACCTCTCCGCGCGCTTTCCGTCCCTTCATGATCACGCCGGGAAACTTCATCGTCAGGCGCGATCCGATGTTGCAGTCGATCCAGCGGATCTCGGCATTTTCATGGGCCAGGCCACGCTTGGTCACGAGGTTGAAGACATTGTTGGACCAATTCTGCACGGTAATGTACTGGATCTTGGCGTCTTTCATCGCGACCAGTTCGACCACTGCCGAATGGAGCGTGGCGGTTTCGAATTTCGGTGCGGTACACCCTTCCATGTAGGTGACCTCCGCCCCTTCGTCGACGATGATGAGAGTTCTCTCGAACTGGCCGAAGTTCTCCGCGTTGATCCGGAAGTAAGCCTGCAGCGGATGCGCCACCTTCACTCCAGGGGGCACGTAGATGAAGGAGCCACCGGAAAAGACGGCGCTGTTGAGGGCGGAAAACTTGTTGTCTCCGGTGGGAATCACCTTGCCGAACCATTTCCGGAAGATCTCGGGATGTTCACGCAGTCCTTCCGTCGAGTTGACGAAGATGACACCCTCCTTCTCGAGTTCCTCCTTCACGTTGGAGTAAGCGGCCTCGGAATCGAACTGGGCCTCCACTCCGGCGAGGAACTTGCGCTCCTTTTCCGGGATTCCGAGACGTTCGAACGTCTGCTTCACATCGTCGGGCACTTCGTCCCAGCTCCGGGTCGGTCGTTGGCCCTTGGAGAGGTAATAGCGGATGTCCTCGAACTTGATGTTCTCGAGGTCACGGCTGGCCCAGTGCGTCGGCATCGGCTTGCTCTCGAAGACCTGGAGCGCCTTTTTCCGGAATTCACGAAGCCACTCTGCTTCGCCCTTGACGTTGGAAATGAAGTCGAGTGTCTGCTCGGTCAGGCCGTAGCCCGCGTCGTGCTCGTAGGCCTCCGGATAGGAGAAATCGCCTTCCGATTGATCGATCGAAACGGCTTCCAATGTGGCTGCATCTGGCATGATAGGGATGGGAAAATGGTGATTCGTGTCTCTGGCGGAATTCAGGCGGGGGCGAGCTCGGCCTTGACCCAGTCGTAGCCCTTGGCCTCGAGTTCGGTGGCGAGTTCCTTGCCGCCGGTGTGGACGATCCGTCCGTCGAAAAGGACGTGGACCACGTCGGGAACGATGTAATCGAGGAGGCGCTGGTAATGGGTGATGACAAGAAACCCCCGATCCGGCGAGCGCATCGCGTTCACCCCGTCGGCGACGATCTTGAGCGCATCGATGTCGAGCCCACTGTCCGTCTCGTCGAGCACCGCGAACTTGGGATCGAGCATCATCATCTGCAGGATTTCGTTCCGCTTCTTCTCTCCCCCGGAAAAGCCCTCGTTGACCGAGCGGGCCGTGAACTTCCGGTCCATCCCAAGAATGTCCATTTTCTCGTAGAGCTCTTTGTAAAATGCGACAGCATCGATGTCCTCTCCCTTCGGAAGGCGGGCCTGGCGGGCGGCGCGAATGAAGTTTGCGTTGCTCACGCCCGGAATTTCGTGGGGATACTGGAAGGCCAGGAAAAACCCGGCCCGGGATCTCTCGTCGATCTCCATGTCGAGCAGGTTTTCTCCGTCCATGAATACGGAGCCTTCGGTCACCTCATACTCTTCGTGTCCCGCGAGAATCTTGGAAAGAGTGGATTTTCCCGAGCCATTCGGGCCCATGATGGCGTGCACCTCGCCTTTCGGAACTTCGAGGGAGAGACCTTTCAGAATGTCCGCGCCGTCCACTCCGGCGTGCAGGTTGTTGATCGTCAACGTATCGGTCATGTTGGTGAAATTGGTGTATCAGACGGGTTTTCCGCACTTGGGGCAAACCCCCTTCATTGCCACGTCGATCTCCTCGATGCGGGAGCCGTCGAGCAATTGCCAGGGCGCGGAAGGATCGGCGGTCGGTTTGAGATCGACATCGAAAACCTCCTTGCACTGCGAACAGAAAAAATGGGCATGAGGCTGGAGATTGGGGCAGAAGCGCGAGGCCTCGCGATCGACGTTGACCTGCTTGATGGCGCCTGCCTGGGTGAGACTCTCGAGGCAATTGTAGACGGTTGCCAACGAGATCGAGGGCATTCTCTCCTTCGAGCGGACAAACACCTCGGATGCGGTGGGATGATCGCGTGCCCCATCGACAACGACGTCGTAGACGACCTGACGTTGTTTCGTCATCCGCAATCCGCCAAACACTTCGGCCGAGGCTGTATCGGTAGACTTGTCCATCTCCAGGGGTTTCTACGGTGGAACCTGCCTCATCGGACGTTTAGATCAAGAATTATTCTAAAAAAGGCTTGGAGTTTGCGCATATCGTCCTCTGGCCAAGAGCGCGAATCCGGGGTTTCCGGAGGGGCGGAAGCGCCGGAGTGCTGCCGTTTTTCGTTGCCGCCGCACGATCCGGGCCGGATGATACCCCCATGCGATGGATAACGTTCCGGTGGTTGGGAGTAGTGGTTCTGAGCGGAATGGCGGCCACTCTGCTGGCCCAGGACTCATTCCGCGAGACGAGGCGAACGACATACTTCGGCATCGAAGACGGCGAGCTACCCCGCGATCCCAGAGAATGGGGTCGCGGGGACTATTACAATTTCCCCGATTGGGAGGTGAGCCAGGAATTGCCGAACGACGTCTTCACCTTCGCACGGCTGCGGTACAATTCGGGCACGTGGATGGGTCGCCGCTCCAAGTGGATGATCGATTATCCCGACAGCGAACTGAATTTCTCGTACCGGCTCCAACAGCTGACATCCATCGAGGTCGATCCGAAGGGCGCCATCGTCGACATCGATGCGGAGCAGCTGCGTCACTACCCGTTCGTCTACATGATCGAACCCGGCGACATCTGGATCACCGATGAGGAGGCCGGCATCCTCCGGGACTACATGTTGAACGGGGGATTTATCATGGTGGACGATTTCTGGGGCACCTACGAGTGGAAGACCTTCTTCCGGGCGGTGAAGCAGATCTTCCCTGACCGGGAACCGGTCGAACTCGAGTTGGACCATCCCATCTTTCACGCGGTGTTCGAACTCGACATCAAGCCCCAGATTCCGGCGGTCGGGATGGCGATGATGGGACGGGAGCAGGGGATCACCTACGAGTGGAACAAGCCCGGGACGGAAACGCCCCACTACCGGGCGATCTTCGACGACGAGGGAAGGATCTGCATGATGATCTGCTTCAACACCGATCTGGGCGACGGATGGGAGGAGGAGGGTACCGATCCCTGGTATTTCCGCGAATTCTCGGAAAAATACGCCTATCCCCTCGGGATCAACATCGTCTTCTACGCGCTGACCCACTGAGACCACGGGTCGCTCGAGTCGCCGAGGTCAGTCGTCCTTTCCGGGAATGTGAAGCCGGGGGAGTTTCGGCTTTTCGGTTTCCGCTTCGATCTCGGTGGAGGGCTCCGGTTCCGGCACTCGCTGACCGGGCGGGGTCAACTTGGCGATCTTCGGGGCCGCAGGAGCCGGAGCGGTGGCGGGCAGGGAGGTGGACGCGGTTTCCTTCGCTTTTTCGGAAGGGGCCGTGGGGCCCGAAACGGTCGCCGGAGGTGCGAGGCGGGGAAGCTGCGTGGCGGTCTTGCGGGGCCCGCTGTCGGGACGCACGGGAGCCGAGATGGGGCCGGATCCGAGACGTTTCTGGACCGTGATCTTCTTCTTGGGAGCCGGCTTGTCCCCGGCAGCCTCGTCCGAAACAGCCGTGCCGCTCTCCGGTGCGGGCGGTTCGTCCGCCGGTTTGGTGGTCGAGGAGGAGCCCTTCGTGGCGGGAGCCGGGGGTGCCCCTTCTTCCGCCTCGCGGATGAGAGAGGGAGCGTCGATCCGGACACCCTCGTCCAGGACCGCGAAGTAGGCTGGGACGGTTTCTGCGAAGAGAATGCGGTCCAGGTGCTTCAGCACGACGCGGCCATTCTTGATCGATTGCCCGCCGACGCGGGTTCCGTTGCTGCAGAGCCGGGATCGACCAACTCGTAGCCGCTCCCGGTTCGCACCAGCTGGGCGTGACGACTCGAGATCTGATCCACGAGAATCTGGATGTCGTTCTCCGGCTTTCTGCCGATCGACATCGAGTCGCCTGTCACCTGGTAGACGATGGGTTCGTTTCCAGCTACCGCGACGACGAGGTGGAAGGACTGATTCATGAAAGGGGGGATACCTAACTAATTGGCGGGACGGAATCTCTGTCAATCGCGGTCCCGGTCAATCTCGGGCTCGAGCCAGGCCCGGACCGTCGCGTGGAAGCTCTCGCGAATCGTCTCCCGGAAGATGTCGTGACGGACCCCTCGAAAGTAGGCGAGCGTCTTGTCCTTCGCTCCGGCCTGTTCAAAGAAGCGGATCGCAAACTCGGGGGGGCAGATGGTATCTTCGTCCCCCTGGGTGAGGAGCAGACGAATGTCTTCGGGAAAGTGCCGGGCGCAGGTGTCGAGGAGGTCTTCGTGCGCGAGGAGATCGTGCCCGAACCGGGCGGAGACGACGTGGTGGAAGCCTTCGAATTCCTCCGGCCCGGCGAGGGTTCCGGGTTCCTCGGCGTGACAGATGCGCCAACGGGCCACTCCGGTGGGGAAGGCGAGCCGCGGAGCGACCCGCGCAAGAGTGCGCGACAGGACCTTTTTCCAGGCGGGTTGACCGTGGCCTGGGCTGAGGAGGGGGGAACTCATCCACGCCCACCGGAATCCGGATTCCCGGCCCTGTTCCTTGAGCAGGCGCAGGTGATGGACGAGGAGAAATGCACCCGTCGAGTGGCCGTAGACACCGGTCGCCGGAAGGTCGCCCCGTTCGACCGTTTCGGAGATCAGCCGCGAGGCCGCCTCGACTCCGGGGACATCGCCGGAAGGTCCCGAAGAGTGGCCGTGCCCGGGCCAGTCGAAGCCGTGCACTTCGAAGCCACAGGAAACGAGACGCTCGGCGATCCGGTCGTGCGACGTGACGTGATCTCCCAGCCCGTGCAGGAGGAGGACCCGCGACCGGGCTTTGACGCCGGGATGAAACCGCCGGTGATAGATCGTGCCGGAACAGGCGGGCGAGTGGACGAATTCCTCCTCGAGCTTCATGATGGGACGTACGACACACCTCATGCTGCCACGGATTAGCGCGAGAATCCAGTTGCGGCCTGCGCGAGGGGCTGTTTATTAGCGGCCCGGTTTTTCCGGAGATTTCCGCGCGGTTAGCTCAGGGGTAGAGCACCACCTTGACACGGTGGGGGTCACTGGTTCAAATCCAGTATCGCGCACCATCTTTTCGCCGATGGCGTCCCTCTCCGAACCCTCCGCCCGTCTGGCGGTTCTCAATCCCCGGGGACGGGATCCCTACCTCGACTATGGCGACGGTCCGGGCGAGCCGGGGCAGGGCGTTCATGCTCCGGTCAACTTCCATGCCTATGCGGCGGCGACCCGGGGGGCCTTCTACGATTCGGCGGTGAAACTCGTGCGCGACCGCCAGCGCTACGCTGCCGCGATCGTGTTGATTCGACGCCGTTGCTGGATCTCGCTCGATGCCGTTCGGATCGTGAAAGCGTCGGGCTTGCCCGTCATCGTCGCCTGGAAGGAGTGCGGTCCCCTGCAGATCGCCCACCAGTTGACCGGCCGGGGGCGCGCTCTGCGGGCCTACGGAGAGATACTCGTGGAAGCCGATGGCGTCGTCACCCCCACCCTCGACCCGCCACCGTGTTTCGGTCCCGTCACCCCGGCGGCGTTCGACGCGAAGTTGTTTTTCGTTCCGACACCCTATCCGCTCGAATCTCCGAGTTGGGATTTCTCCGTCCCGGAAGCGGAGCGGTCCGGCATCCTGGTCGGGACCCGCGAGTTCCGCACTCCGGCTCGGAATCACCTCCAGGCGGTGTCCCGGGCCGCCTCGCTGGCGCACGAGACGTCCGCGGATCGCGTCACCGTGATCAACAGCGAGGGAAAACGCGGCGCGCGAGCCCTGCGCGAGTGGGCTCCGGCCTTTCCGCCGGGATGCCTGCGGGTGGTGGATGGCCCGCTTCCATACCGCGACTACATGAACCTGCTCGCCACCCACCGGGTCGTCTTTCAATTGGACCGCGGTGGTGTCCCGGGCCAGGTGAGTGGGGATTGCCTCCTCGCTCGCACCGTGTGTGCCGGGGGGAATTCCACGGTGGAGCGTCTCGCATTTCCCTCGCTCTGTGACGACGGAACCCTGCTGTCCCCCGCGATTCGAGAGCGGCTCGTCCGCCTCATGCAGGACGACGACTGGTATCGCCGCGCGGTGGAGGAATCCCAGGAACGGGCGCGAGAGTCCCTCGGCTTCGAGGCGGCCTCCCTCCGTCTTGCCGAGGTCGTTTCCGAGATCGAGCGAGGCCGGTAGCGTTCGTCCGGAGGACGCACCGGCGACGTGGAATCACGTCGCCACCGTCAACTCGGCGGCCAGGGCGGAACTGCCGATGATGCCCGCCGTGTTGCCGAAGCGGGCATGCCGGATCGCGAGTTCGGAGAAGCACTCGGGAGTCAGCGAGGACCGGAGAAAGTCCGTGAGAGGATCGAACAGGACATCACCCGCTGCCGCGACGCCGCCCCCGATGACGAGGGCGTCGGGATTGAGCAGGTAGACCGTGTTCATGAGGCAGGTCCCGAGGTAGGTTGCCACGCGCTCCCAGATATGCTTTGCGATCCGGTCGCCGAATTCGGCCAGCTTGGCGAGAGCTTCGGGAGAGAGATCCTCCGGCGTCGCGGTGCCGGACTGGCTGTAGACATCCTCCGCGAGTCGCGTGATCTGCAGGTTGCCGATGTAGCGTTCGAGTGCGCCGGTGTTACCGTAGGGACCCTCGACTCCGTTGTAATCGATGCTCATCTGCCCGATCTCGCCGGCGGCGAAGTAACTTCCGCGAAACAGCTCGTTGTTGAGGATGAGTCCCCCGCCCACCCCGGTGCCGAGGGTGACGCACACCGCGTTCTTCGCCCCCCGCGCCGCGCCGAACTTCCATTCGGCGAAAGCCATGCAGTTCGCGTCGTTCTCCAGCACGGCGGGAAGGCCGCAGCGATCCGCCAGGATGTCTCGGAGCGGCACCGAAGACCAACCGGCCACGTTGGTGAGATTGTAGGTGACCCCCTTCTCGAAGTTGATGGCGCCCGGAACACCGATTCCGAGGGCGGTGACATCGGGATGGTCTGCGCGCAACCGGTCCACCTCGACCGCGATCGCCTCGATCAGGCTGTCCGGGCCCCGGTGCTCCTGGGTGGGAATCCGGATGATGCCGGTGAGGAGTTCCGCGTCCCGGACGACGGCCGCCTTGACCGAGGTGCCGCCGAAATCGATGCCGATCACTGGGTGGTTACTCATCGGAAAAACGGATCGTCGCTGCGGAGAGGAGACCTTCCATGGTCAAGAGGGGTTCGACCGAGGCGATCTCGGGGAAGCCGGAGGCTATCAAATCAGCATATCCACCCGTGGCAATGATTTTCGCCGGACGTTTCAATTCTTTTTCAATCTCGCCGATGATCTCCCGCACCAGGCCCCGGTATCCGTGAAAGGCGCCGGCCTGCATCGCCTCCTCGGTGGAGCGTCCGATTGCGCGGGACGGGCGCTTCAGTTCGATCAGGGGCAGAAGCGCGGTGCGGTTGTGCAGGTAGCTGCGCATCACGTCGAGCCCCGGCGCGATGACGCCCCCGATGTAGGCGGGCCGTTCGTCCACGATGTCGAAGGTCACGGCGGTGCCGAAATCCACCACGATGACCGGTTGCTCCCGCGCCCGGTCCGCCACGGCGCAGGCGTTCGCGATCCGGTCGGCACCCACCGTGGAGGGGTCGGGGAAATCGATCGCCACATTCAGCGGTGACCGGTGATCGAGAGTGGCGGCCGGGAGGCCTGCGACCGCATCGAGAAAGAGGGGCGTGACCGCGGGCACGACCGAGGCGATCAGGGCCCGTGAAAATGACCACCCCGCGAGCGATTCGTGAACGGCGCCGGAGTCGAGGCCACCCGTTTCGACGACGCGATGGTCGAGAAAAGCCCCCGAACCCGCGAGAGCCAGCTTGGTGCGGGTGTTGTTGATATTGACCAGCAGGTAGTCGGCCGGACAGGAGCCGGGAGCGGTCATGGCAGGGCTGGGGTTTGATCCGGTGCCGATGAGGGGGAGCGGGCGGCGAGGTCGGCGCGCAGTTCCTGCCCGCGATACCGCAGCACGAGGGTGTCCGCTTCTTCGGTGAGCCAGAATCTCACGGTGACGAGGGTATCCTCGTCCGGTGCCAGGATCGCTTCCGGCGTGAACGGGGCGAAGAAGCGCGGAACGGGATCTCCCTCCGGGGTCGAACCCTGTAGGGTATCCCCGGTGAGAGTGACGGGGGAGTCCGCACCGGAGCGGCCCGCCAGGGTGACGTCGACGATGCGTCCTCCCTCGCTTTCGGCGATCGAGAGTGATTCGAGCCGCAGCGGTCCGTCGTCCCCGGGAATGGGTGCGGTGCCTGGGTCGGTTGGAGTTTCGCCGGACACCGGATCTTCGCCCGAGTGCGAACCCGGAGTCCCCGTGGTGGCAGGTGAGACGGATGCGGGCGCTTCGCCCCGGATCGCCAGGTAAACCAACCCGGAGACGAGGACGAGAAAGAGCCACACTTCGAAACGCTTCAGAATCGCCATGACGAAATCGAGTGGCCAGTATGCGTTCGTTTTCCCGTTTCCTCAACGACCGTTGAAGGAATCGCCGGGGAAGCGCTTCCGGCCGAGCGACGCGGACCTTGACGCCCTGCCGGCTCACGCTAGAATCGCGGACCGATCGAGCCCGAACCATGAGCGAAAACGACGCCACCACACAGGAAGCCGCCGAACTGGCGGAGATCAACAGCAAGCCCCTCTTCTCGAGGCTCGGCTACTACGCGAGGAAATCCGGACCCGGATGGTTGCAGGCGGCGATCACCCTGGGAGGCGGATCACTCGCCGGGGCCCTCTTTCTCGGAGTGATTCTGGAATATCACCTGATGTGGCTTCAGCCGCTGGCGATGATCCTCGGTGTGGTCATGCTCAGCGCCATCTCCTACGTCACACTTTCGAGTGGCCAGCGTCCCTTCCAGGCGATCGGAAAGCACGTCAGCCCGATCCTCGCGTGGGCCTGGCTCATCGCCGCGATGATGGCGAATATCGTCTGGTGCCTGCCGCAATTCGCCCTCGGCACCGGCGCGATCCAGCAGAACCTGATCCCGTCGCTCGAGTCGGTGGGATGGTCGCAATGGGCGATCGGCGGCGTGCTTCTCGTCTCCGCCGCCGTGGTCGTGCGTGCCTACGACTCGGACAACAAGGGCGTGCGTGCCTTCGAAATGATCCTCAAGGCCATGGTGGGCATCGTCGTGATCTCGTTCTTCCTCGTCGTGGCGCGGCTGACGGTGGGGGGATCGCTCGACTGGGGAGCGATTTTCAAGGGCTTCGTGCCCAACCTCACCTTCCTGCAGAATCCGGCCCCGGCCGTGGCGGAGGCGATCGCCGCGACCGGTGACAACGCCGATTCCTGGACCTCGATGATCGCCGGGATCCAGAAGGACAAGATCATTGCCGCATTCGGAACCGCGGTCGGGATCAACATGACCTTCCTCCTGCCCTACTCCATGATCCGCAAGAGCTGGAGCAAGCCCCATCGCGGCCTCGCGATCTTCGATCTCTCGATCGGCCTGATCGTGCCGTTCCTGCTTGCGACCAGCTGCATCGTGATCGCCGCCGCGAGCCAGTTCCACGGCAAGACCAGCGACATCCTCGGCGAGGATGGAACCGTGATCGAGAGCAAGGCCGGGAGTTTCGCCGGCGTGGCGGACAAGTTCATCGCGATCCAGTTTGCGGAGGACCTCGCCGGTCTCGAGGGCGAGGCGCGAGGCGCCAAGGTCGAGGAGATCCGGAATGGGCTCGCCATCGAGGACAAGCGCGTCGCCGCCATGCTCGTCGACCGCAAGGACAGCGACCTGGCCCGCGCCCTCTCGGCCCTCGCGGGCGAAGGTG
>Ga0180430_10000729_pt1 | contig 34878 bp, 33 predicted proteins | sample SS_ome_9_FD_132999 | JGI IMG/M metagenome (GOLD analysis project Ga0180430, IMG submission 132999) | Hypersaline lake sediment archaeal communities from the Salton Sea, California, USA - SS_1_S_2 metaG | ecosystem: Environmental > Aquatic > Non-marine Saline and Alkaline > Hypersaline >... | reverse complement strand
CCGACCAGTTCCCAGAAGACGAACATCATCACGAAGTTGTCGGAAAGGACGATGCCCGTCATCGAGAACATGAAGAGCGAGAGCCCGCCGAAGTAGCGGGCCTTGCCCGGATCTTCCCTCATGTATCCGAGAGAGAAAAGATGAACGAGCGCCCCGATCCCGGTCACGATGAGCATCATGCCGCCGCTGAGCTTGTCGACCCGGAGCCCGATGTCGATGTGAAGCTCACCGATGTGGATCCACGGGAGGGCTGACACTTCGGCACCGGGAAAGCGGGAAACGGCGAAGGCGATCACGAAGGTGGCGATCGCGGAGCCGGTGGCGAGGAGGGCGCTGGTCCCGGCCGAGCGTTGCAGGCCGAGCAGGATGATGGCGGCAACCGCAAGGGGAAGGAGCAGGAGAAGCCAGGCCAGGGTGGAGATTTCCATGGAAGGTGGGGCGAAGCGAAAGGGATCAGAATTTCATCGAGTCGATCCGGGAGACATCCGTCGTTTCCCGGGCCCGGAACAGTGCCACGATGATGGCGAGTCCGACCGCGACCTCGGCCGCGGCCACGGTGATGATGAAGAAAAGGAAAACGTGGCCATCGTAGTCGGGCTGACCGTTTTCGGGGTGGAAACGGGAGAAGGCGACCAGCGTGATCGCCGCCGCGCTCAGCATGAGCTCGAGGCACATGAAGATCACGATGAGATTTCGCCGGATGAGAACCCCCGCCAGCCCGATCGCGAAGAGCGCCCCGCTGAAGTAGAGGTAGTGGTTGAGAGTGATCGCGGTATCCATGGTGGGCGAAGATCGTCTGGGAAGCGTCTATCTCAGTTCCTTCTGGCTGAGAACCACGACCCCGACCGTGGCGGTGAGGAGGAGGAGTCCGACGACCTGCACGGGAAACCAATACTCGCTGAAGAGCCGGATCCCGATCTCCTGCACGTCGGTCGGCGCCCCTTCCGCGTCGGAGAGACGGGGCAGACCAATGCTTCCGACCTGCGAGCGCTTGAGCGCCGTGACGACCAGCGAGAGAAAACCGATCACGACGACCGAGGCTCCTGTGATGGCAATGACGGGGTAGGTCTTGCCCTGTTCCTCCTTCACGTCGAGCAGCATGATGATGAACAGGAAGAGCACCATGATCGCTCCCGCGTAAACGAGAATCTGGAGGATCCCGACGAGATACGCGTTCAGCAGGATGAAGAGCGCCGCGATCCCGAGGAACGAGACGATCATCGAGAAGGCCGAGGTGACGGGGTTTCGATAGGCGACGACCCCGATGCCCCCGATCAGGGCGAGCGCGGCGAAGAGGTAGAAGAAGAGCGTCATGGGTGGGTGCGAAGGGCTCTGGCTGGAAACTCGGGAATCTGACGGAGGCTCAGGGGCCGTGGTCGAACGAGGTAATCATGGAAGCGCCCGGCCTTATTTCAACTCGTTCCACTTGTTCACGAGACCCACTCGCTTGCCGCCGATCTCGTAGAGGCGCTTCTTGTCGTGCACCATCTCTTCGCGGGAGAGGCCGATGATCGCGTAATCCTTGCGCAGGTAGATCGCCTGCTCGGGACAGACTTCCTCGCAGAGACCGCAGTAGATGCAGCGCACCATGTCGATGTCGAACTCCCGGGGACGCTTTTCCACCTTCGCCCACTGATCGTCCGAGGGAATCTCCTCCGGCTGGATCGTGATGGCGCGGGGAGGACAGATGAACTCGCAGAGCTGGCAGGCGACGCAGCGCTCGCGATCCTGCTCGTCGGTAACGAGGGCGGGCGCCCCCCGGTAGTGCTCGGGCAGGTGGTCGTCCCACTTCTCTTCCGGATACTGCATCGTCACCTTCTTCTTCCCCGAGACGATCTTGAAGAAGTGTCCGAGGGTGATTCGGAAGCCCTGGGCGATGGCGGGAAGATAGAGGTGCTCCCACCACTTGAGCTTGGGTCTTTCGACGACGAGGGCCATGGGAATATCAGGAGGGTCGAGTTGAGGATTCGGTGGGGCGCGTCAGGAAAACCACATCAGGAGCAGCGCGGTGAGGACCACGTTGGCGAGTGCGATCTCGAAGAAGAACACCCAGCCGAGTTTCATCAGCTGGTCGTAGCGGAAACGAGGCAGGGTCCAGCGGACGACAATGAAGAAGAGGACGAAGGCGATGACTTTTCCGAAGAAGACGTGGATGTGGATGAGGGCCTGCCACCACGTGACGTGGGCGTCCGCACTCTCGGGAGAGAGCCATCCGAAGGGAAGGCTCCAACCGCCGAGGAAGAGCGTAACCGCCAGGCCCGAGCCGATGATCATGGCCGCATACTCTCCCAGAAAGAAGAGCGCGAACTTCATCGAGCTGTATTCGGTATGGTAGCCGGCCACCAGCTCGGTCTCGCACTCGGGCAGGTCGAAGGGGAGCCGGTTCGTCTCGGCGAACATCGACGTCGTGAAGATGATGAAGGAGATGATCACCGGGATCCAGAGCACGAACCCCTTGAAGGAGAGACCTTCACCCCACAGGGGGAGAAGCGCCCAGCCATTCTGCGCCTGATCCTGCACGATGCGGCTCAGGTTGAGCTCGCCGTAGATCATGAGCAGGGGAACGATCGAGAGCCCGAGCGAGATCTCGTAGGAGATCATCTGACTGGTCGAGCGCACCCCGCCAAGAAAAGGATATTTCGAATTGGAGGCCCATCCCGCCAGGACGATGCCGTAGACGGTCAGGGAGGCGATCGCGAACACGAAGAGGGGTCCCACGTCCAGATCGGCGATCACCAGCGGTTCGCCGAAAATGCTGCTGCCGAAGGGGATCACCGCGGCGGTGAGGAGGGCCGGCACCATCACGAGGGCGGGAGCGAGCCAGTAGTAGCCCTTGCGCACGTGATTCGGGGTGAAATCCTCTTTCAGGAGGAACTTGATCCCGTCGGCGACGGGTTGGAGGAGACCGAAGGGGCCGACCCGGTTGGGGCCGACACGGTCCTGGATCGCGGCACTGACCCGGCGCTCGGCCCAGACTGCGAGCGCGACGAGCGGAAGGACCGCCATGAAGACGAATCCTACGATCTTGATGCCCGAGACGATGAGAAGTTGCCAGTCCATGGTGGGTGCGCGTTAACCGGGAATGATACCCTGGGCGATTCTCTCCTTCTCCCGTTCAATGAGGGGGATCGTGACGCCCGTCTCGATCAGGGGGATACCCTGGTCCCCGACGTCTTCCCATGTGTTGCCCTCGAACTCCGGTATCTCGGTGGCGAGTTGGGTGAAGAGTTCGGGTGCGGAATAGATGCCGTTCCCGCCTCCTAACTCCTGGATGAGGTCCCGCAGGATTTCCCACGGCTCCATCGTCTGGCCAGGAGGGTCGATCGCCCGGTTGAGGCGTTGAAGGCGACCCGTCACATTGATCATGGTGCCGCTCTTCTCCGCCCAGCATCCCCCGGGAAGGACCACGTCGGCAGCGTCGGCCGTCGCATTCGCGAGCGGGTAGGAATGCAGGAGAAAATCGAGCTTGCCGAGCTCGTCGGGGGTGAATCCCGCATCGCTGACGAGGTCCTCCTGGATGGAGAGGAGAGCCTTGATTCGGCCCTCTGCCACCCCCTTGCGGATGGCCTCGATCTGGGAGCCCGGGTCTTCGAGCCCGAGCACGAGCCGGACTCCGTTCGTGTTCGGGTTGCGGTCGGCGGAAATGAGATAGCCGTCCGGCTCACCCAGGCGGGAGACGCTGTCGATGAACCCCGCCTCGAGAAGGTTTGCGAGGCGACGGACGAGCAGGAGCTCTTCGTTCGTGAGCCGGGCCGATGCGATGATGGCGATCTCCGCTCCGTCGCGGTCGCGCAATGCTTCCGCCGCCTTGCCGAGGGCGGCGGCCCAGGTGGCGAGTTTGTGGCTCTCGGCGTCGCGCGTGAGAGGATCGGTGAGGCGGTCTTCGCCGCTGATCCAGTGAAAGTCGAGCCGGTGTGAATCAGGCATCCAGGTCGAGTTGACCGCATCGTTCTGTCGAGGCGTGATGCGGAAGATCTTGTCCTGGCGGCTGTGCACCGTGATGTTGCAGCCGGTTCCGCAACTGGTGTCGATCGTATCCACCTCGCGCATGAACCAGACGCGCATCTGGAAGCGAAAATCGTTCGAGGTGAGTGCGCCCACCGGGCAAATGTCGACCGTGTTGAGCGAGTAGTTGTTCGCCAGCTCGTGACCCGGCGCCACTCCGAGGACGGTGTGGCTGCCGCGGTCGGTGAATCCGAGCACCGGGTCGTCGGCCACCTCTTCGCAGAAGCGGATGCAACGGCTGCACATGATGCACCGCTCGTCGTCGAGGCGGACGCGCGGCCCGACATCGACGTTTTTCGGCTTCTTCACCTTCGGTTCGCGGAACCGCGATCCGCCCTTGCCGTGCTCGACGCTGTATTCCTGGAGATGGCACTCGCCGGCCTGGTCGCAGATCGGGCAGTCGAGGGGGTGGTTGGCGAGGAGAAATTCCATCACGCCCTCGCGACACTCGTGTGTGAGGTCGCTGTCGGTGCGGATGCCCATGTTGGGCGCGATCGTGTTGGCGCAGGCGATCGCGGGGCGGGGCATCCAGCTGATGGGAAGATGACCGTCCTCGTCCGGTGCCGGCGGATCGTCGCCGGGGCGGGGGCGGGGTGGCATACCCATTTCCACCAGGCACATGCGGCAGTTGCCGGGTGAACTCAGCTTGGGATGGTAGCAGTAGTGCGGAACCTCGGCACCCACCTCGCGGCACGCCTCGATCATGCGGGTGCCCTTCGGGAACTGGTGCCATTCCCCGTTGATCTGGACGTCGAGCAGGTCGGGTTTCTCTTCGCTCATTGCAGGTGGGCGGCGGCGGTGAGCGCCTCGGGATTGAGAAGATCGTCTTCCATTTCCGGATCGGTGTCGCCGATCAGTTCATCGCGAAATTTCTCCACGAAACTCTCCGTGGGCCAGGCGCAGGCTTCGCCGAACGCACAGATCGTCCGGCCGTCGATGTTGCGGGCGACGCCCTCGAGAGTGTCGATGTCGCTGGGCGAAGCATTCCCGGCGACGACCCGGTCGGTGATCTTCTTCATCCAGAGGGAACCCTCGCGACAGGGCGTGCACTGTCCGCAGGACTCGTGTGCGTAAAAGGCATTGATGTTGTTGAGAACCCAGCTGATCGGGCGGCTGTCGTCGATCACGATGACGCCTCCGGAGCCCGCCATCGATCCGCACGCGGCGAGACTGTCGAAGTCCATTGGGATGTCCCAGATCGAAATCTCGCGGGCCTCGTCGCCTCGGCCGATCGTGAAGGTCTCGTCCGCCCGGAGCACCTTGGCGGACGATCCGCCCGGGATCACCGCCTTGAGCTCCCGGCCATCCCGCAGACCCCCACACATGTCGTTGATGAGCTGGCCCATCGTCACCTTTCCGACTTCGACTTCGTAGTAGCCCGGCTGCCGCACATCTCCGCTCACGCAGAGGATGCGAGTTCCGGTGTTGTTGGGCGTGCCGATCTTCGACCACTCCTCGGCTCCCATCGCGAGGATGTGCTTCACGTGGCAAAGGGTCTCGACGTTGTTCACGATGGTGGGACACAGGTAGAGCCCCATCGCGGCGGGAAAATAGGGAGGCTTGATCCGCGGGTAGGGACGCTTCCCTTCGAGCGACTCGATCAGGCCGGTCTCTTCCCCGCAGATGTAGGCACCTGCTCCCCGATGCACGTAGATTTCGAGGTCGAAACCGCTGCCGAGGATGTCCTTTCCGAGAAATCCCTTCTCCTTGGCTTCCTCAATCGCCTTTTCGAGCGTCTTGGCCCCCTCGGGAAACTCCTCGCGGATGTAGATGTAGGCAAGATGGGCATCCACGGCGAGGCAGGAAATGATCATCCCCTCCAGCAGCTGGTGCGGATCCTGGTGGATGATATAGCGATCCTTGAAAGTGCCGGGTTCCGACTCGTCCGCGTTGCAGATCAGATAGACGGGTTTCTCGTTGTGGGGCGGAATAAACCCCCACTTCACGCCGGTCGGGAATCCGGCACCGCCGCGTCCGCGAAGGCCCGCAGCTTTCACAGCGCCCGTGATATCGCCGGGTTCCATGCCGATCGCGGCCTTGAGCTGCTCGTATCCACCATCCTCGACATACCGGTCCAGGGAGGGATCCCAGTCCTCCCGGTCGACATTGCGGAAGATGATTCTCCGCTCCATCGGGTGGGGTTCCCTGCCCGAAAGATAGGTCGGCTCGCTTACCGGGCGGACCTCGGACTCTTCCGGTTCCGTCTCCCGATCGGATAGCTCTGATTCTGCCGACTGTTCGGTCGACTCCGCCTCGACCGGCTGCTCGGGTGTATCCGAATTCACCGGTTGGTCCGGCGCTTCAGAATCATTCGCCTGATCGGGCATTTCCGGGTTGTCGGCTGATTCCGGCTCTTCACTCATAGCGCTCCAGTAGTGCGTCGACGTCGGTGACGGCTTCGTGGAAATCATCTCCGATCAGGCAGACCGGACCCGTGCCGCAACTGGCGAGGCACTCCGCAAATTCGATCGAGAACTTTCCGTCTTCGCTCACCGCGATGGGGTCGTGGTGCGTCACTGCGGAGCGATCGATTTTCGCCCGTTCGCAGATGCTCTCCATCAACTCGTAACTGCCCGCCATGGCGCAGCTGAGGGTGCGACAGACGCGGATGTGGTATTTGCCCGGTGCTTTCTGCCGAAAACCTGGATAGAAGGTCACCACCTCGAGGACCTGGATCGGCTGGATCCCCAGCTTGGAAGCCGTCCAGTCCACCGCCTCCGCGGTGATGTGGCCGAAATGTTCCTGGAGCGAATGCAACACGGGAAGGACAGCGGAACGCTTGCTCACCGGATAGTGGGTGATTCGTTCGTCGATGTCCTTTTCGAGTTCCTCGGGAATGTCGAGTTCCATAACGGAGAGGGTGGGGTCAGCGATCGCATTCACCCATCACGAAGTCGAGACTGCCGAGGATGGCCACGGTGTCGCTCATCATGCAGCCCTGCAGAAGTTTCGGCAGGATGCTGAGGTTGACGAAGGAGGGGCTGCGAATCTTCAGCCGGTGAGGGACGCCCCCGCCTCGCGAATTTACGTAGAAGCCCAGCTCGCCCTTCGGATTCTCGGCGCCGAAGTAGACCTCGCCCTCGGGCGCATCGATTCCCTCGGTGACGAGAATGAAATGGTGGATCAGTTCCTCCATGCTCATGAGGACCTTTTCCTTGTCGGGCAGCATCTGCTTGCTGTCGGCCACGTTGATCGGACCACCCGGAAGGTCCTTCACGGCCTGGCGCAGAATGCGGACGCTCTGACGCATCTCCTCCATCCTGACGAGGTAGCGGTCGTAGCAGTCGCCGACCGAACCGATCGGAATGTCGAAGTCGTAGCGCTCGTAATCGAGATAGGGATTGGCCTTGCGGACATCATGATCCACTCCGGATCCTCGCAGGTTCGGGCCGCTCAGCCCCCAGGCGATCGCGTCATCCTTCGAGATGACACCGATGTCGCGGGTCCGGTCGAGGAAGATCTTGTTGCGGGTGAGGAGCGTGTCGATTTCGTCCAGCGCGGGAAGAAACTCGTCGCAAAACGTCTCGAGTTGATCGATGAACCCATCCGGCAGGTCGCGAATCTGCCCGCCGATGCGGGTGTAGCTCGTCGTGAATCGCGCTCCCGTCAGGAGTTCGCAGAGATTGTAGACGGTCTCCCTCTGGGTGAACGTGTAGAGGAAGACGGTCATCGCTCCCACGTCCATCGCGTAGGCCCCGATCCCGAGGAGGTGAGCCGAAATGCGCGCCATCTCGCAACAGATCGTCCGGATCGCCTGCCCCCGGGGAGGCAATTCCCAGTCCATCAACTTCTCCACCGCCAGGGCGTAGGCCACGTTGTTGGCGAGGGGAGCGAGATAGTCCAGCCGGTCCGTGTAGGGAACGAACTGGTTATACTGCATGTTCTCCGCAATCTTCTCGTCGCCGCGATGCAGGTAGCCGACGTCCGGATCGGCCTTGGTAATCACCTCGCCATCCAGTTCGAGCACGATGCGGAGCACACCGTGGGTGGCCGGGTGCGAAGGCCCCATGTTGAGGATCAGCTTTTCCCCGATGAGGTCATCGGTGGTCTGCTGGTATCCCTCGCCTCCCTGGGCGGAAATTCGTGCCGCGGAGTCGGGGACTTCGAGTTCTTTGACCGTGTTCGGCATCGCGCGGTTCAGTGAAAATTCGGATTCCGATCACTCGAAATTCCGCGACTATCAGCGCGTGGATTTCGAGAATCAAGGCAAGTTTGTGAAATTTTTCACAAAGTCCTGCGGAGGCCGTTACGTTGGAGAACCGGAGAGCGATTCTCGCAGGCTCGCTTTCTTCGGCATTCCCCTCTATGTTACCCCATGAGCGAAGAAAAAAGCACCTCGCAGAGCGAATCGAAGAGCACGACCCCCGAAAAAAAGAAGAATCCGGTCACCTCCGTTTTCGTCGGGGCTCTCGGAGCCGTCTGCGCCTTCTATCTCATCAATCCGACGCTCGGTGTCTTTGAACTCATTCCCGACAACATCCCGGTTTTCGGGAATCTGGACGAAGCGGGCGCGGCTGCTCTGCTGATCAGCTGCCTGTCATACTTCGGTCTCGACCTCGGCTCGCTGTTCGGCAGAAAGGAAGAGTCCCCGGGAGAGGTGATCGATGTCGAGGCGACCGAGGAGAAGTAGGGGAAGGGCGATGCCGTCTCCGGGGCGGTTCACCCTCCCGGATATGGCTCGGAATCGAACGAAGCCACCTGGCCGGTCGAGTCAAGCGCCTCCGCGTGTTCCGCGGTGACTGATTCCGTCGATACGCCCTGCTGATCTCCTGCCGGGGGGGCGGCGTGGGCCGCGCGGATTCTCGGCATCCACGGCTCGGGGTTTACCTCGAAGGCATTGCGACAGGGCGTACAACAGAATTTCACTTCGTATCCCTGATAGTAGCGCGTGTAGTAGCGGGAACTCAGCTTCTTGTTGATCACCGCACAACGATCGAACGGATAGGGCTTGATCTCGACGCCCTTCGGTGGCCACGATGTGACGCCGGGGTAGACATCATGCGGGGGAGCCGCGAGGCGTGCGAGGCCCCCCTCCGCCTTCTTCTCCCCGGGTTCCCGGGCGGCGGTCTCCGTCGCGGCCGGCCCACCGACGGAGGTGCCTTCGCGGGAGGCACATCCCGACGCCACGAAAAGGGCGAGAAGGCAGGCGGCGAGACGGAAGCGCATCGTATGCGGCAAGGTGCCGGGGAAATCCCCGAGCATCAAGTGGTTTCCTCCCGCAGGCAGCAGGCTTTTCGTTTGCGGAGCGACTGTTTCCGGCTTCCCTTTCGTTTCTGGTCGAGTTCGATTCCCGTCATGGTCACGCTGAAAATCCCCTGTCCGGTTTGTGGGCAGAAGGTGTCGGGCGACGAGTCCTTCTACGGGGCCGTGGTCACCTGTCCCGTCTGTGGGGGAGAAATCCGGTTTCCCGACCGAACGGGAAAGGTTCCTGCCGAGTCGGGGTCCGGGAGACCGCCCGAGGCGAAGACGCCATCCCACGACGATCCCCATGCGGCAGCGAAAGCCGCCTCGAACTGGGATGACGTCTCGATCCCCATGTCATCGCCGGCAAAGGCCCTGGGTGAATCCGAGGCGCCGCCCCAGGCCGCGCGGAGCGCCGGGGACAGCCCCGGCACGCGTCCCGCGGAGGGAGATGGCTTCGACGACGAAGACGAGTGGGACGACCATGTGCCGTCACCGCTTCTGGGTGCGATGGCATTTGTATCCTCCATTCTCGGCATCGTGACCTGCGTGGGGGGGATCCTCTTCGCTCCCCTCGCGATCATTTTCGGGCACACGGCCCTGGCGCGGGGTCGCCACAGTCCGGTGCGTCCCGCTCCCGGACACTTCCTGGCCGTGGCCGGTGTCGTCCTCGGCTACCTGAACGTGATCTTCCTGATTGCCAGCCTCGCCGCCGCCGTCTTCTTCGGCGACCGCCTTCAGACACTCGTGCCCACCGGAACGGGAGAGAACTGAGCGGCTCGTTGGTGTCGTGTATCCCTTTTGCCGCTTGCAATTCCGCGGGCAGGCGGTAACGCTCCGCGAAAGGGTGGGTTCTGGAAATTTCACTCTTTTTGATATTGAAGAAAAATTGATCAATAGGAAGTTAACCGAGGACCACTGCCATGCTTGAAACGACCATCATCAATGTTCGCGGGCGCGAAATTATCGACTCGCGCGGGAACCCCACCGTCGAGTGCGACGTCGAACTCGAAGGGGGAGCGATCGGGCGCGCCGCGGTGCCGAGCGGCGCCAGCACCGGCGAGAACGAGGCCTGCGAATTGCGTGACGGTGACGCCGGCCGCTATCTCGGAAAGGGCGTACTCAAGGCGGTGGACTCGGTCAACGAGCGAATCTGCCCCGAATTGATCGGGCTCGATGCCGCCGACCAGGTCGCCCTCGACCGTGCCATGCTCGAGCTCGATGGCACCAAGAACAAGAACGAACTCGGAGCAAACGCGATCCTCGGCGTTTCTCTTGCCGCCGCTCATGCGGTGTCCGGCCAGATCGAGATTCCGCTCTACAAATACATCGGAGGGCCCAACGCGAAGGTTCTTCCCGTGCCGATGATGAACATCATCAACGGAGGCGCGCATTCGGATGCTCCGATCGACTTCCAGGAGTTCATGATCATGCCCAAGGGGGCTCCCACCTTCCGCGAGGCGTTGCGCCAGGGAGCCGAGATTTTTCACTCCCTGAAGAAGGTGCTCAAGGATCGCGGTCTCTCCACCGCGGTCGGCGACGAGGGAGGATTCGCTCCGAAACTCGAGTCGGCCGACGACGCCCTCCAGGTGATCGAGCAGGCTGTGGACAAGGCCGGATACAAGTTTGGCGAGGAGATCTTCGTCGCGCTCGACGTCGCCTCCTCCGAGTTCTTCGACAAGGAGAAGGATAAATACGTCTTCCACAAGTCGGACAATTCCGAGCGGACCGCGGCCGAACTCGTCGACTACTACGCCGAGCTGCAGCAGAAATACCCGATCCTCTCGATCGAGGATGGCTGCGACGAGAACGACTGGGACGGATGGAAGATTCTCACCGACAAGATCGGTGAGAAGACCCAACTCGTCGGGGACGACCTCTTCGTGACGAACACCGAGTTCCTCCAGAAGGGAATCGACCTCGGCGTCGCGAATTCCATCCTGGTGAAGGTCAACCAGATCGGATCGCTGACCGAGACGCTGGACGCGATCGAGCTCGCCAAGGAGAACAGCTACACCAGCGTGATCAGCCACCGTTCCGGCGAGACCGAGGACAGCACGATCGCCGATATTGCCGTGGCGACCAACGCGGGCCAGATCAAGACCGGTTCGATGAGCCGGTCGGACCGGATCGCCAAGTACAACCAGCTTCTCCGCATCGAGGAGGAACTCGGTGACGAAGCGGTGTACGGCGGCAAGTTGAAAGTCTGATTCATGCGGCGCGATCCGGATTTTCAGGACCACGGTACGGTCTTCTCCGGCGAAACTGCCGGGGAGGCCGCCTTCCGTCCGAATATCTGGCAGCGCGCCTCGCGAGTGATGGAGTTCGTGATATACGGACTCCTCATCCTCGCGGTGGGACGGTTTTTCGTTCCCGAACTCGAACGACGCGCCGAACTGAAGGCGGAACTCACCCGCCTCGAGAGGATCGCGGAAAAGGAGGACGAACGCGTCACACGGCTCCGGCAGGAGCACCGGCTTCTCAAGACAGACCGCGAATACCTCGAGACCGTCGCCCGCGACCGGCTCAATCTCCAGCGCGAGGGCGAGTACATCATCCGCATCGAGCGGGACGCGGAGGAGTGAGATCCGGGAGGGCCGGTGCAGGTGGGAAGCCGGCCCCGGCAAAGGGGATTTCCGGGGCGTGCGGAGGGGCGCTCCAGACGGGAGCCTGGTCCGGGATTTCCCTGGATCTTCGCATCGACTTCTTCTTTTCTTCACCGGCGAAGGAGATCATCGAGCCATGAAAATGGTTCATCTCTGCCTTCGTGCCGTTGCGTTGCTGCTGCTCGGGGGGAATCTCTGCCTACTCGTTGTCCTTTACGTCGCCCTGTTTCCGGACCCTCTTTCCGGGCTCCGGTTCGCGTGCGCCTTCGAATGGATAACGACACCCTTTCACCGGAGTCAAGCGGGATTCGCCCTCGATCAGCCGACCGTGGGGAAGTCCTTTTTCTGGGTGTCGATTCTGTCCTTCCTGAACGCCACATCGCTGTTGTTGCTCGGGAGGCTCACCCTTCGGTCTCGTGGCTTCGTGTGTCGGCTCACCGCCGCGACGGAGAAGATCTCCTTGGCTGCGCTTCTGGTGGCATGGCTCGTTCCGCTCGGTCTTGTCGCTCAGTATGCCGTATCCATGGGAATCACGCCGTTCCGGCTCGCGGGTATTTTCGTCGGGTGTGCCGCCATCGGACTCACCTTGGTTTCCGGACTTCTGACTCGAGGCGGGGAATCGCGGACCCGGGATTCCGGGCGGTGGCTGCTGGCGCTGCTGCTGCTCTCCCTCGTGGTGCCGGCCTGCTATGTGAAGACTGACCCGGCGGAGTTCCTTCCGCCCCTCTCCCTGCTCCTTCTTTCGGGTGTCTACGCGACCGTTTTCGCGCGGCTTCCGGTTGCGTCCGGGAGCCAGTGAAAGGAGCGGACCGATTCCTGCCCCGGCCTTCCGTCGCGTCCGTCAATCCGCCAGTCCGCCGCTCGCCGGATAGCTTCCCAGCACCTTGACGAAGGAACAGCTCATCTCCAGCTGGCTGAGAACCTCGACGAGGGCGGGATCCTCGCAGTGCCCGGCGATGTCGACGAAAAAGAAATACTCCCAGGCGCGTCGCTTCGAGGGGCGACTCTCGATCTTCGACATGTTGATCGCGAATTTCTCGAAGGGTTCGAGAGCCTTGTGCAGGGAACCCGGCTCGTCCCGCACCGAGAACATCACCGAGGTGCGGTCGTTCCCGGTGGGGGGACAGGTCTTGTGGCTGATGACCAGGAAGCGGGTCGCGTTGGTGGCGAGATCCTGAATCGAGCGTTCGAGTATGGTGAGACCGTAGAGGTCGGCGAGAAGGGACCCGCCGAGGACGGCTGCTCCCGGCTCCTCTCGGGCGATCTCGGCCGCGACGGCGGAACTCGACTTCTCGACCGGTTGCACCTTGGGGAAGTTTTTCCCGAGCCAGCCGCGGCACTGGGCGAGGATCTGCGGGTGGCTGTAGATCTGGTCGATCTCCTCCCGGGGGCAGCGCGCCATCAGGTTGTTCTCGATCGGCAACATGATCTGGCCGTAGATCTTGAGCGGTGAATCCGCGAACAGATCGAGAGTGTGAGTGACCGCGCCCTCGGTGGAATTCTCGATCGGAACGACTCCGTAGTCGACGAGTTTGCGGGCGACCTGGTCGAAGACGTCGGCGAAACTCGGTTGCGGTTTCAACACGACGCTGTGCCCGAATTTCTGGATCGCGGCCTGGTGCGTCCAGGTGCCTTCCGGTCCGAGATAGGCGATCTCGAGGTGCTCCTCGAGCGCTAGTGCCGCCGACATGATCTCGCGATAGATGGCGCGAATCGATTTTTCGGGAAGCCGTCCCTCGCTTTTCGCGACGAGCCGCTGAAGCAGCATTTCCTCTCGTTCCGGCGCATAGATTTCGAGCCCCTCGCGCTTCTTCAGCTCCCCGACCTCGTGGACGATGTCGGCCCTCTGGTTGAGAAGCCGGATCAGTTCGGTATCGATCGCGTCGATCTGTTGGCGAAGTTCGTCGAGACTCATGGTGGAGGGGGCGGCGTGGTGTTCACGCGGAAGTGTCGGGGGCGGTGGTGGCGGGTTCACCACCGGATGGTTCCGGCGCCTCGCCACCGGATTCTCCGCCGTCCGCATCGGCCTTGTCATGGGCTTCACCCGGCTGCTCCGCCTGGGGCAGTTCCGCCTGGCGCAGTTCCGAGGCGTTGGGCAGGTCGTCGAGGTTCCGGACGCCAAAATGCTCGAGGAAGAGGGCGGTGGTGCCGTAGAGCATGGGACGTCCGGGAAGGTCGGCGCGACCGGAGATCTCGACGAGATCGCGGTCGATGAGTTTCTGGAGGGTGCCGTCCACGCTGACTCCTCGCACGGCTTCGATGTCGGCCTTGGTGATCGGCTGCCGGTAGGCGATGAGGGCGAGGGTCTCGAGCGCCGGGGCACTCAGTTTTTCGGGCTTCTTGTCTGGCAGGAGAGCCCGGATCCAGCTGGAGAAGTCGGCCCGGGTCACGAAGCGCCATCCCGACGCGGTCTCCTGCAATTCGATCGATCGTCCCGATGTCGCGAAGCACTCCCCGAGTTCGTCGATCGCTTTTTCGATCTGGCGCGGAGTCACCTTTTCCCACTCGCGGGCATGGTCCTCTCCGCTCTCGCTGGCCGCACGGCGCACCGCCTTCGCGATTTCGGCGCTCGAAACCGGCTGCGGGGCCGCAAAGATGATGGCTTCCACGATTTGGATCAGCTCCATGGATGACAGGGAGGTAGCATAGCCGGAATTCGCGAATGAAAAACGGAATTCCCCGCGGGACCGTCAACCATCGAGATCGTCCTCATCGTCCGGATTGCGTTCCAGTTCGATCTCGCCCAGGATGCCCCTCTGGCGCACTTTGAAATGGTTGAGCTTCATCAGCTCCAGCAGGGCGAGAAAGGTGACGATCAGTTCGCGCTTGCTCGTCGCTCCGGTGAAGAGGCTCGAGAATTGCACGGATCGTCCGGGAGCCACGGTGGTGAGAAGAACGTCGATTTTGTCTGCGACGGTGAAGTGGTCATCGACGATTTCGCCGAGTCCCTCGTTCTCGAAGCGCTCGAGGATACCCTGGAACGCGCGGATCAGGTCGAAGATTCCGACATCTTCCGAGAGGGGGCGCTGGGTGGGTTCGCCGGTCTCGATCTTGTCGGGGTGATGCCGGAAACGCTGCTGTTCGGCGGCCTCCCGCTCGCCGAGATGATGCGCCGCATCCTTGAATTTCTTGTATTCGATGAGTTGCCGGATGAGGTCCCAGCGCGGGTCGTCTTCCTCGGCGTCTTCTTCCGGCGGTTGGACGTGCTTGGGCAGCATCGTCCGGCTCTTGATGTAGCAGAGGTTCGCCGCCATCACGAGAAACTCGCCCGCCAGGCCGATGTTGAGCATCTTGAAGGTATCGAGGTAGGCGAGGTATTCCCTCGTGATGCGCTCGATCGAGATGTCGTAGATGTCGATTTCGTCCCGCTTCACGAGATAGAGAAGCAGGTCCATCGGCCCCTCGAAGATCTCGAGTTCGACCTTGTAGGGCTGGTCGGGCATCCCGCCGGTGGAGGGCCTCCCGCCGGCAGGGCTGGAAGAGGGCTCCGTGCCTTCCCTGTCGGACCCGGCCGGAGGGGACCCCTCCTCGTGAGAGGCGGGGGCATCTCCGGGCTCGGAGGGGGAAGGTGTCTGGGAAAAGGAATCGGTCACGGGGCTGAGCGGAACCCCGCATCAAAGCGCCGACGGAGGCGAATTGCAACCGGACGCGTGAGGGGGGAGGCGGATTGGTTCGCGCCAGTGGTCCGTCACGTGCCGGGCGGGATCAGGAGCGGGCCAGCGAGGCCTGCTTCATCTCCTGCGAAAGCTGAAAGAGCCGTTGCACCTGGCGCATGGGAATGTGCGGGATATCGACTCGTGTCTCGTGGCCGAGGAGGATGGAGTAGGTGGCGAGGTCCTTTCCCTCGTCGCGCATCAGGGTGTTGCTCACCTCGAGCCATGGATGTGCCTCGATTTCGTAACCCGTCTTCACCTGCCGGAGCAGGTAGACGTTCATGTCGGTGATCACGACGCACTGCTTCGCGCGGTGCAGGAGTCCCGATCGTTCCTGGACGGCGATGTAGTAGATGTTGTCGCCGGGTCCGGTCAGGTCCGAGACTTCGCGAAAAGCTTCGGCGACCCGTGTCCGGTCCTGACCGTCGTCGACGAAATGGCTGATCTGCTCCTGGATCTCGAAGATTTCGCGAATCGGTTGCCATTGCGTCATGCCCTCGAAATAGACGAGGTCGTCCGGGGTGATGTATTTCTCGTTCAGGAGACGGAGGAGGTCCTGTTCGCTGAACGGACCTTCCGGATCTCGTTGGCCGGTGCGGAGAACGGAAAAAACGGCCGGCACTTCCTGGGAGACTTCGGGGGCACTCATGTTGATCCTCGTGTATTTACATAGTGAATTGCGACTGCCAAGGGGGCAAGAAAAATTCAACCCTCAATCTTGGACTGCCATTCCTCGGGAATGCGGACCGGACGGCCCGCGGGTAACTGGACGAGCGCCACGGTCTGGCGGGCTTCGGCGGCGACGACGCGGGAATCGTGAGGGGAACGAAGCTCGAGGGTGAAGCGGCAGTGGACGCGAACCTTCTCGAACGACTCGATCGCGCCCGCGATCCGGACCGTCTCACCGAGACGGGCGGGCCGCCGGTAGTCGATCTCGGTCCGCACGACGGCGGGAAACAGCATCCTTTCCATGGAGTCGGAGGGCGACAGCCCGAGGCCGGCGAACAATTCGGAGCGCGCTTTTTCCACCCATCGCAGGTAGGCGATGTTCGAGACGACTCCCCCACAATCGGTATCGTAATACTGGACGCGTTCCTCCAACTCGATGGATCTCATGACGGGAAGGGAAAACTCGGTGGATCAGTCGACGGGCGTGACACCTCCGCCGGGGGATGTTACCATCCGCCCGCTCCGCTTCAGAATGAAAAAAGCCCGGAAACTTTCCTCCTTCCCGTCCCGGATCCTTGTCGTCACGTGTCTTGTTTTTGCCTTCGCGGGGCGGTCGGGGGCATACGATGTCCCGGATTTTCAACATGGCCTCTTCGATCCGGACGGTCTTTTCCTCGAGGGCAATCTTCGTGACAGCCTCCTCGAGGCGCTCGCGGCAGTGGCGTCGAACTACCCCGGGAATCCGCGTGTCGATGAGGATCTCTGCGAAAAGGCCCTGGCCATCGCGCTCCGGATCGATCCCCTCCACTTCCATTCTCGTGCGGCTCACGAGGCGCACGCGAGGGGGCGAGAGCCGAAGCCGACAAGTTTCTTCTCCGAGCCCGCCGGTGTCGTCGAACTGCTCTGGAAGAACGGATTGGAATTCTCGGCGCCGGACAGTGAACCCGAGCGCCGACGGCTCGGACCCCACCTGATGGAGATCTCGCTCCTTCTCCACCCGGAGCTGCCGAGGGAAAGGATCGTCACCTTTCTGCGCCTCGCCGGAGGTGATCTCTCATGGGGCGATGCCGTGGTGACCCAGCCCGAAAACCCGAGTATCGCGCGCGCGGCCCTCCTGGCTGACCTTGCCGCGAATCGCGCAATGGGACGTCCGAACGGTGGACCGGGAGCGCAAGGATCCGAGAGCCGGACGGATGAGAGGGCACGGAACGCGAAGGCGGTCCCGGGTCGTGTCGAGGTTCCTTTCGTGGCTCCCTTGCTCTCGCGAAACGATGCCGCCGCAGCAGGGGTGGCGCGGCTCCTGATCCGGGACCCCGAGCCGGTCGAGGAGGAATTGTTCGCCCTCCGTTCGCCGGACGACGATCCGTCCTGGGCAAACCAGATGCAGATTGAACCCGACGTGGAGGGCATTCCGCCCGCGGGCCTGGGCATCGTTCGGAGTATCGTGCGCGACCTTCATCCGGTGTGGCCCATGCGAAAGATCGGTGAGGTGGCATTTCTCACCGGCGTCGAACTCGAGACGCCGCGCGCTCTTCTCCAGGCCGATCTCAGCCTCGCCGGCACCTTGCTCGCGCATGCGGCGTTGGACGGGAGACCGATCGCTTCGCGGGTCGCATTCGCCGGAGGCCTGCCGGAAGGTGCGACCACATCCGACGTGTTCGTTACCGGAGGCGACAATGCGGCCGATCTCGTCGCGGCGGGGGCCGCGTGCGAGGAGCGCTTTCTCGTGCTGGCCCAGGACGCGGAGACCACGCTCTCGCAGTGGGTGATCGAGACCGATGGGTTGGACAGCCTGATCGACCCGCAGCTGCTCTCGGTAACGACTCTGAACGATCTCTTTCTCTTCGCATTCGAGGAAGACCGGGCGAAACGGGACGAGGCAGGCGATGCGTTCGACGAGATCACGGCGGTTGCCACTTCCGGGCGGATGAGCCTGCCCGAGCTGGCGCGAAACGAGAAGGTGCGGGAGCGGCTCGAGGCGATCGTGGCCGCCTATCCCCGTCACCTTTCTTCCCGGATCATGCTGGCATACGGCGAGCGCCGCGCGAACGGGACGGAGAACTGACCCGGTGTCCTGCCATTGCGGGACGTAACCTCCGGCTGTGAGCAAGACGCAACTGATCTGGTTTAAGAAGGATCTCCGCCTCTCCGACCACGCCCCTCTCTCCGAGGCGGCGGAGAGGGGGCCGGTCCTCGCCGTTTACATCTACGAGGACGAGGTGATCGGCGGGGAGGACTTCGATGCACGTCACCTCCGCTTTCTCAATGAATGTCTCGAGGAAGTCCGTGCGGGATTGCGCTCGCTGGGCGGGGAGCTGGTCCTGCGGCGAGGGGAGGCGGTTTCGGTGTTGCGCGGCCTGCGCGCCGAGTCGGGATTCGATGCGGTCTGGAGTCACGAGGAAACGGGAAACGCGATCACCTACGCCCGGGACCGCCGGGTGGCGCGCTGGTGTCGGGAGGAGGGCATCGACTGGAGGGAGATCCCGCAGACGGGAGTGGTGCGCCGATTGGCGAACCGGGATGGATGGGCCGCGCGGTGGAATCGTCGCATGAGTGGCGTCCTCGTCGAGGCACCGCGTCGGATCCGGTCTCCCCGGCTCGAACCCGGTCCGCTTCTCTTCGAGGAATCCTTCGACCTTCCTACCGCCGGTGGTCTGGACCTGCAACGGGGCGGTCGGACCGAAGGGTTGCGCCTCCAGGAGTCGTTCTTCGCGCACCGGGGCCGGCACTACCGGCGGGAAATGTCGAGTCCGGTGACGGCGGAGGAGAGCTGCAGCCGGCTCAGCCCGTATTTCACATGGGGATGCCTCTCGATTCGTGAGGCGTACCAGGCGGGGCGCTCCGCCCGGGAAGCCTGGAGACAGGCGAAGGAACACGGGGAAAAACCGGAGAATGGTTGGGCGGGGAGTCTGCAATCCTATCTCGGCCGGCTTCGCTGGCACTGTCACTTCATGCAGAAGCTCGAGGACGAGCCGTCGATCGAGTTCGAGAACTTCGCCCGCGTCTGCGACGGTCTGCGGGAAAACGACTGGAACCAGGACAGGTTCGACGCCTGGCGGGAAGGTCAGACCGGCTATCCGCTCGTCGATGCGGTGATGCGCTGTCTCCAGGAGACGGGATGGATCAATTTTCGCATGAGGGCCATGGTGATGTCCTTCTCGTCCTACCATCTCTGGCTCCACTGGCGGAAGCCCTCCCTGCACCTTGCGCGGGTCTTCACCGATTATGAGCCGGGCATCCACTATTCGCAGGCCCAGATGCAGAGCGGCTGCACCGGGATCAACACGATCCGGATCTACTCCCCGGTCAAGCAGGCGAAGGAACAGGACCCCACGGGCGAGTTCATCCGGCGCTGGGTTCCCGAACTCGAGGGCGTGCCGGATGCCCTTCTCGCCGAGCCGCACCGCATGACGGTAATGGAGCAGCAGATGGCCGGTTGTCGAATCGGGGTCGACTATCCCGAGCCTGTGGTCGATCACGCCACCGCCTACCGGGCCGCGCGCGAAAAGATGTTTGCCCTGCGCAAATCATCGGGCGCCCGTCAGGAAGCGAGCCGGATCCAGCAGAAACACGGTTCGCGTCGCCGAGCCTCCCGACAGTGGAGGTAGGGTGAGCAGATCGTGATCTACCCGAAAGAGGGTAGCGATTTCCCCCGAATCGCTCCGGCCCGGCACGTAGATCGGCCCGAGCAAACCACTTTACCCCGTGCCGTTTTGCCCTTTCCGTTTTTCATGTCGCGGCGTCTTCTCCTTCTCTTCGCGGTGGCGGCCCTCGGGATGGTGGTTTCCCCGGTTCACGGTCAGGCCGACTACAAGCGCTATTTCGACGAGGACAACCTGCCGAAGGTCCGAGAGATCTTCCGCATCGGCCGGTACGATCTCGTCCTCCAGGTGTGTGACTACGCCCTGCGCCGGGGGCAGCCCTCGTGGGAATGGCGCACGCTCCGGATGCAGAGTCTCTCGCGGATGGGGCGCTACGACGAGGCCGCCGAGGAAGGCGCCGCGATTGCGAAGACCTTTCCCGATTCGCTCGGCGCCCTGCTGGAGGTTCACGCGTTCCTCGACCGGACCGGTCGCCACGAGAAGGCCGGCGAACTCCTCGATGGTATCAACAGCGCCGCGTCGGAGTTGGGGAAGAAGGACGATCCGGAACCGCTCGAACAGGTTTTCCTCGGCCAGGCCGCCCTCTTGCTCGGTGCCGAGCCGAAACTCGTGCTGGAGCGCTACTTTGGCCCTCCCAAGCGTCTCGAGGCCAAGGGGCAGAACATTCCCGAGGGGCTCGTCGAGGCGCACGTGGCATCCGGGGAACTCGCCCTCGAGAAATCCGATTTCGCGCTCGCCGCCGACGAATACCGGGCGGCCCTCAAATACGACCCCGAGAATCCCGATCTACATTTCGGTCTCGCCCAGGCTTTTCTTCCGAACAATCGCCAACGCGGCATGGAGTTGCTCGACAGGGTATTGCGCGATGCGCCGGTGCACTTCGGGGCCCTCCTCCTCAAGGCCGAATACGCGATCAACTACGAGCAGTACGAGGAAGCCAAGCGCTACCTCGACCTGATCCACTCGATCAATCCGGGACAGCCCGAGGCCTACGCCTACCGGGCCGTGATCGCGCACTTGGAGCGGAATGATGATGCGCTTCTCGAGACGGTGCGCCGCCGCGCTCTCGAAGCGTGGGGGGACAACCCCGAGGTCGACCACCTCATCGGGCGCGTCCTCTCGCGCCAGTATCGCTTTGCCGAGGGAGCGGAGAGCCAGAGACGCGCACTCGCTTTCGATCCCGGCTACCTTCCCGCGAAGCTGCAACTCGCGCTCGACTATCTCCGTCTCGGTGAGTTGGACAAGGCCTGGCCGCTCGCCCGCGAGGCTGGGGAGCAGGATCCCTACAACGTTCTCGCCTACAATCTCGAGGTGTTGGAAGAGGAGATCGATTCCTTCACCGAGATTCGCACCCCTCACTTCTCCATCCGGATGCCGGAGGACGAGGCCGCCCTCTATGGGGACCGGGCGCTCGCCATTCTCGAGGAGGCGCGCGAGGTTCTGGAGGCAAAATACGGACTCTCGATCGACCGCCCAGTACAGGTGGAGTTCTTTCCCGACCAGCAGGATTTCGCGATCCGCTCCTTCGGCAGCCTCGGGGGGGCGGGACTTCTCGGCGTCTGCTTCGGCTCGGTCGTCACCATGAACAGCCCGGGTAGTCTCGCCCACGGTAAGAACAACTGGGAGGCGACCCTCTGGCACGAGTATTGTCATGTGATCACCCTCACCGCGACGAAGAACAAGATGCCCCGCTGGCTCAGCGAGGGAATCTCGGTGTACGAGGAGAAGCAGAAGAATCCGCGTTGGGGGCAGCACATGACCCCGCGCTACCGGACCATGATCCTCGAGGAGGACGCGCTCACTCCGGTAGGCGAAATGAGCCAGGCCTTCTTTCGCGCCGAAAGTGGCGAGGAACTGATGTTCGCCTACTACCAGTCCATGCTCGTGGTGGAATACATGGTCGAGACTCACGGGATGGAGGCGCTCCGCGGCATCCTTACCGACCTGGGGGAAGGTGTTCTCATCAATGACGCCCTCGCTCGCCACACCGGGGACCTCGCTGCCTTTCAGGAGGACTTCACGGAATTCGCCCGCGGGCTCGCGCTCGGTCTCGCTCCCGACGTCGACTGGTCGAAACCGGAACCGGACGAGGTGAACCCGGCGAGTTCGCTTGCGGTGGCGGCCTTCCTGAAGAAGAACCCGAAGAACTTCTGGGCGCGTCGCACCCTGACGGAAAAGTTTCTCGCCCAGGAAATGTGGGACAAGGCGATCGAGTCGGCCGGCGAATTGATCGCTCTTCATCCGCTCTACGTCGAGTCGGGCAACGGGTACCAACTGAAGGCCCGGGCCTTTCGCGGCAAGGGGGACGAGGAGGGTGAGGCGGCCGCCCTCGAGGAGTGGGCGAGCCGTTCGGCGGAAGCCTATCCCGCCTACACGCGCCTGATCGATCTGCATTTCGAGTCGGAAAACTGGCAGGCGGTGAAGGAGAACGCCGGTCGCGCCCTGGCGATCAATCCCTTTCTCCAGCAGGTCCACTACTGCCGGGGATGCGCCGCCGAGGCGCTGGGGCGCGAAGGCGATGCGGTGCGCTCCTTCGAAAAGGCGTTGGAGCTCAATCCGGCCAACCCTTCCGAGGTTCGCTACCGTCTCGCCGGGCTGTTGAGGGAGATCGACCCCGAGCGTTCCCGGCGATATCTCCTCGACTCGCTCGCCGATTCTCCGCGCTACCGGGATGCGCATCGACGTCTGCTGGCGTTTCGGGAGGAGCCGGTGCCGGGCGAGAGCGAGGAGCCCGAAGCGACCGTGGGTCCGAAGGGCTCTCCCGGCGAGGATGCAGAGAGTGAGGCGGTCCGGTAGGGGAGGGGAGGCTTCCCTCGGGGCTTTTTGGGAGCATCGTGTCGCGGCGTGTCGGTGTGAGCGTAAGCGAGGGCAGGCGGAGCTCGGGGGTATCGGGTGCGCGCGGGGGGACCACGACGTGACCGCCGCGGCTACGGGAGAACTGCCTTCGATTCGCGGCGTGTCGGTGTGAGCGTGAGCGAGGGAAGGCGGAGCCCGGGGACATCGGGCGCGCGGGGGACCACGGCGTGACCGCCGCGGCTACGGGAGAATAGCCTTCGATGCGCGGCGTGTCGGTCCGAGCGTGAGCGAGGGCAGGCGGAGCTTGGGGTCATCGGGTGCGGGCCACGGCGTGACCGCCTGCTTTACCACGTCACAACCTTCACGTCGAAGTCGATCAGATCGTTGACGAGATGACCGGCGAGTCGGTGAAAAAACTTGCCCGACCCGTAAAGTATCCCCCATGCCGTGCGATCGAGAGCGAACGAGGCCTGGGCGGCGGCCTTTCCCTCCGGAGTCATGCCTGCGGTCGCGGCGAGGGCGACCGGATGGGTCTGCCCCCGCAGAGTCAGCGTGCCGTCGAGGTGGAGGTTGCAGCCGCCCGGGGCGGCGTCGAGATGCCGTGCTCCCGTGATGGAAAGGTGGGCGGTGGGATAGTTTTCGACATCGAAGAAGTCGTCGCTGTGCAGGTGGGAGACGAGGACGTCATGCAGCGGATCGCCCGCGAGATCGGCGCACTGGATCTGCATGAGGTCGATCGTGAACTCCCCTTCCACCAGTTCGCCCCCGTCGAACCGGAGATTCCCCTGGACGATCGGAACCGTTCCCCAGTGCTTGTTGAGCAGGTTGCGGCCCACCCACTCGATCCGTGACTCGGTGTAATTGACCTCGTGTGTTCCCTCGAGCGTTGGGACCGGGGAGGGTGTTTCCCCCGTTCCCTCGATGGGTTCGTTCGCGTCGATCCACGATTGGAGACCGCCACGGAAATCGAGGACCTCCGTGTAGCCGAGTCGATCGAGTTTCTCGGCCGCCATGCGCGACTCGTGACTGTCAGGGTGCGCGCCGTAGACGACCACGGGACGCGTCGGATCCGGGGCGGCGTCGGCAAGGCGCTCCCCGAAGGCCACCTCGAAGACGCAGTTGTTCACCGCGCCCGGGATGTGTTGCGTCGTGAAGTCGGTGGCGAGGCGAACATCGAGAAGGACGGCACTCTGTTCGTCGCGTCGTTGCCGGAGGGAAGGGAGGTCGATCTCCTGGGCCATGGTTCACAGTCGGCTTGCGGGCCTCGGGGTCAAGGTGAGAGGGTGCGCCTTCACACCGGAAGCAGGGCGATGAGTTCCTGGAGCGATTCCCAGAGGCGGGCGGCGAAGCTTTCCGTGTTCGCGGTAAAGGTCTCGCGATAGCCCCGAAACGTCGCAGCCGGCGAGGCGAGAACGAGGAGGAGCGAGATGACCACCATGTTCGCGAGGAAGATCACCGAGAAGGAGAACAGCTTCCCATTCTGCTCCACGTCGGGCTGCTCGCGGTGGATCATCCAGATCGTGAAGGTGAGGTGAAACATCCACGTCAGCCCGATCGCTCCGTAGAGCCACCACGTGTGCTCCGGCGTGAAGTCGAGGAATCCCACCTCGAGGATGGCCCAGGTCGCGATCACGAGCGTCGTGTAGAAGGGGAAGAAGTAGGGCGAGAGCGAGACGAGGAAATTGTTCCGGTCGGTGAGAATGTGTCCTCCGCTCGAGGAGATGTGAATCTCGCTCACCTTGCCGCGACAGAGCCAGGCGAAGAGGGCATGCGTCAGTTCGTGACCCGCCACGTAGAGCCAGATGAGGGGGCGAACCCGGGCTCCGACAAACAGCGTGAGCCCGGCGAGGAGCCCGGCCCCGAAGAAGAGAAACTCGTGAGTGCGCCAGAAATCGCTCTCGATCGCACCGGAGTGAAAGAGAAGGAGGAAGGTCTCGAACGCAACCCAGCACAGGGGCAGGAGGAGCAGCCCCACGGCGAACTTGGCCACCCTGACGCCGTTCCAGTCCCCGGCCGCGACGAAGGGCGACGGTCGGGCACCGGTGAAAGCGGCGATTCCCACCGCGTTGTTTCGCCGTCGCCGGGCTCGTTGCGAGCGGCGATTGATGCGATTGCGCGTGGGACGGCGGGTGGCGGGCATGGCGGGATCTCAGGCGTTGCCGACGTAGGTGAAGATCGTGACGAGGGGAAGAATCAGGGCGAGAGCGATGAAGAGTGAGAGGGTGGAGAGAAGAACCATTCCCCCGGCGGCCACGAAATACGGGGCCTGCCTCCTCCTTGAAACAACGAGGCAGAGAACCGCCGCTCCCCATATCACGAGGGGAACGAAGAAAATGCCCGGATAGCTCCGGAGAACGAGGGTCGTGGCGGTCGGCAGCGGCTTGTCGCCGATGAGAACCGCGAACGTGCTCGACAGGCCCGGACCCATGAGCGCGAAGAATTCGATGAAGGCCACCGGCAGCAGGAGCACGGAGCCGGCGAAGGCGCGCAGCCCGAAGTTCGGTCGATCGTCTTCGTTCATCGGGGCAGCCGGAAGGGACCCGTGGGAAAACCGGCAGGCAACAGGGTTCACTTCCCAACCGGACCCTGTCACGCCGTGGACGCGAGAGGGTGTTCCCTCAGACTCGCCCGACGTACTTCCGGTCCTCGCTGCTGATCTTGACGCGATCTCCGGGGTTGATGAAAAGCGGCACCTGGACGATGAGGCCGGTCTCGAGGGTGGCTTCCTTCGTTGCCGCCGTGGCGGTATCGCCCTTCACACCGGGAGCCGACTCGGTGATCTGGAGCTCGATGTTCGACGGCAACTCCAAGGTGACGGGTTTTCCCTCGAGGAAGAGGACTTCGACTTCGAGCGCATCGACGAGCAGATGCTTGGCGTCCCCCACGAACTCCTCGTTGAGCGTGATGGTGTCGTAGGTCGTGGTGTCCATGAAGTGGTAGCCGGTCTGGTCGGCGTAGCTGAACTCGAGCTTCTGGCGCTCGGCATTCACGATCTCGACCTTGTCGCTCGACGCGAATCGGATGTCCTTGGTCTTGCCCGACTGGAAGGAGCGGATCGTCGCCATGATCAGGGCATTCCCCTTGCCGGGTGTCCGGTGCTCGAGCCCGAGAACGATCCCGGTTTCCCCCTTGTAGTTGATGCACTGTCCTTTCTTGAGGTTGGTCGCGACGATGGCCATGATGCTGGAAATTGCGGTTGAAGCAGAATTTTATTAACTTCTCTTAAATTTTTCAGAGTTCCACCGAATTCTGCCACCGATTTGGCCGGGCTCAAGCTCCCGATGAGACTGTGCGGTTCGGGGAGCGGAGTTTCCGGGATGATTTCCTCGCGAAAACGGAGAGCGAACACCGCGACGCTGATGATTGAGCCGATCGATGATCGCATTGTGCGTATCGATTTGGGAAACGGGTGAACCGGGGCCACAGTCGTTCGTCTCATCCATGGATCACCCATCAATTCGACTTCGGTGGATCGTGACGGCTCCGGCGCTCGTCCTGCCGCTCGTCGCATCTTTCTTCTACTTCGTCTTCTTCCCGGGAACGGCGTTCGGCAACGGTTGCTACGTGGCGATCAAGCTCTTCCTTCTCACCTGGCCGCTGATCGCGGGGCTTGCGATCCTCCGGGAGAAACCGGGGGCGGGATGGGGGACGAAACGGAGACGGCGCGGCGTGATCGAAGGGGGGATCTTCGGGATCGCGACCAGCCTCCTGCTTTTCGGCCTGCTCCAGCTTCCCTTCTTTGCCGCCCTGCTCCAGGAGCAGCGGCCGGTCATCGAGGCCAAGGTGGAGGGACTCGGTGTGGCCGAGCACTTCCTGCTCTTTGCGGTCTTCCTGTCGGTCGCTCACGCGTGGCTCGAGGAATTCTACTGGAGGTGGTTCGTCTACGGACAATTGCGAAGACTGGTGTCGCAGCCGCTTGCCCACGGACTCGCGGCGGCCGGTTTCGCCTCGCACCACATCGTGATCCTGAGCCAGTTCTTTCCCCTCCCGTGGGGTGCCGCGTTCGGGGTCTGCGTGGGACTCGGCGGTCTCGCCTGGAGCCTGCTGCTCGAGCGCCACCGCAGCCTCACCGCGCCGTGGTTCAGCCACATGATCATCGACTTCGCGGCGATGGCGGTGGCGTGGTGGATCCTGAACAGCGGGTAACCCGCCCCTCTGATGATGACACCTGTTCCGGCGGCCCGCCAGCGGATCGCGGGAAGCCCGGGCCAAGCCGGTCACTCCCGCGCCGGAACGCGGATGAATGACTTCGGGGCTGTCCGGAGTCGCTCCGCCAGCGACTCATAGGGCGAACGAGACTTCGCGGAGAGTTCGTCATGCTCGATTTCCTCCACGATGGCGATGGGAGGAGGGGGTGGCAGTTCCGTCGCAGGGCAAGGAGAAATGAGGCCGCCGAAGATTGGAAGAGCGCCCGGCTCCACTCGAGTCCCGTGTTCTTTATCCGGGGAACTTTTCCGCCCATCCGCGCAGTCCCCGCATGATCATATCGACCGAAATCGTCCCGACGACCAGGGCGGTGACGCGTCCTGCAATCTCGATGTATCGTTCGATCAGGGTCTCGTTTTTCTGGCGTACCACGTCGTGGATCCACTTCAGGCACATCATCACGAAGACGCAGATCGATACAGCCGCCAGGATGACCACGCAGGCGGTAACCGGTTCATGGCGCTTTCCGATGACAACGCTGGCGCTGATCGTGCCGGGACCGATCAGGACCGGCATCGCGATCGCCCCGGCGAGATGGCATGACTCGCCACGGAGCATCTCGATCGCGAGGGGTCCCCTGAACATGAATTGTATCCCGATGAGGAGGAAAACGATGCCCCCGAAGATCTGGAATGAGGCGAACTCCGCCTGGAGGAAGTCCGAGAAAATCGCGTCTCCGATCAGAGCGAAGAGACAGAAAACGAGAGTCGCGACCAGGCTCGCGCGGAGCAGCACCTTCCGGAATCGCCGCGAGTCCAGTTTCTGTATGGCATCGAACAGGTAGACGATGACGAGAAACGGATTGAGAAGGATCAACAGCAACAGGGCTGATTTGGTAATGTCTTGCATCTCCCACCGCGTAAACCTAGGGCGAGGGCCACGGGTTGTCATCGACCGAATCGAAGAACACGGTCTCTCCAGCAACGGAAGCTCGCTTCGTCCCGACAGGACGAGCGGGCGACAGGGCGACGATCGCCCGTTCTACAGCACCCAACCCTCGCGGTAGTCCCGTCCCAGGAAGCGCTCCGCTTCAAGCGCGTTCGGGATCTTCATCGCGGCCGCATCCCATTCGAGTTTCGTGCCGGCGCGGAAGGCCACGTTGCCGAGGTGATTCGCCTCGGTGAGGGGGCCGCTGTAATCGAAATGGCAGAGCGGGTCGGGCCCCTCTCCCTTGCACGCGAGAATCCACTCGGCCTGTTGTCCGGGAGACGGATCGATGTAGGGCTTCGGTGGCTCGAATCCCGCGAACTTCTCCTCGGGAAGCAGGAGCAGTTTCCCGTAGTCGGCGAGGAGCATGCCGTCCTCCCCGATGAAGAGACTCCCGTTCGGCCACGGGGGGATTTTGCCCTGCCTCCAGATCTCCGGCTTTTCCGCGCCCTGGTACCAGGTGTGTTCGACCGCGGGCAGATCTCCCCGGGGACCGAAGGTGTAGCGGGCCCACATCGAGGCGGGTGCGATGTCGGGATGGGGCCGGCTGCCTCCCGCCTCCACCGTGAGCGGCGCCTCGAGTTTCAGGGCCCACCAGGGAAGATCGTTTCGATGGCTGCCGAGATCGGACATGGTGCCGTTGCCGAAGTCCCACCAGCGATACCAGCGCGGACCGGGCCAGTAATACTCATGGAAGTCGCGATAGGGAGCCGGACCGATCCAGAGGTCCCAGTCGAGGCCGTCCGGCACGGGCATCGCCTCGGTCGGCGTGTCAGGCGTGTAGATGAGGTCCTTGTTGGCGCGAGCCTCCGCCTCGCTCTGCCAACCCCAGGCACGCGAGACCCAGGTATGGACCTCGCGGACGGGACCGATCGAGCCGGTCTCGATCAACTCGACGACTCTCCGGTAATTCTCTCCCGCATGGATCTGCGTTCCCATCTGGGTCTTCACGCCGGCCTTGCGGGCCTCCTCGGTCACGATGCGGCACTCGTGCACGTCGCGGGTGAGCGGCTTCTCGCAGTAGACGTGTTTCCCGGCGCGCAGGGCGGGAAGTGTCGCGAAGGCGTGGGTGTGCTCGGTGGTCGAGACGATCACCGCGTCGAGATCATCGATCTTGTCATAGAAGTCGCGAAAGTCGATGTGAGCCCGCGCCCGGGGGGCGGCCGTTTCGAGTGCCTTTCCGAGGGAGACCTCGTTGACGTCGCACATCGCGACGATGTCTTCTCCCAGGTCGCCGACGGCCTTGACGTGATGCCGGCCGCGTCCCCCGACCCCGATGAGACCGACGGCGAGTTTTCCGTTCGGTGAGCGCGAACGCGTGATGGCCGGGAATCCGAGGACGGCGGCACCGCTGACGGTGCGCTCCAGGAAGCGGCGACGGCCGAGGGACGGGGCTTCTTTTCTCATGGCCCGATGCTAGCGGTTCGAATGGTGCGGCCGAAACGGCGGATATGCGCGCCCGGGGCGCTTCAGTTGGAGGGCACCGGAGAATCGACCGCGGGCTCGGTGCTTCCTCCGCCGAGCACGAGGGCCTCGAATTCGGAGAACCACTGATCGCCCTTGGGGTGGGTCAGCTTCTCTTCGACGAAGTCGAGCATCTCTTTGGCGCCGGTGAGTTCGTCGACGTAGAGGAACATGTCCTTCAGCTTGCCCCAATGGAGCGAGGGGAGGGTCTCTCGTTCGAAATCATCCCTGTCGTAGGTCTGCATGATGCCGCCCTGGCGGTTCTGGCGGTTCAGGGCGCGGCGCTCCTCGTCGCGTGACATGCCACGCAGTTCTTCCTCCTTGAGCTTCTCGATGTGCACCGCGATGCGGGTTTTCTGCTGAATGCGCTTGTCCCAGGCCGACATGAGAGTCTCGGGTTGTTCTTCCCTCAGGTAGGGGAGGATGGTCTTCTCGTAGATGCCGTCGAGATTGTAGGGAGTGGGTTCCCATCTCTCGTTCTCGCCGAGGAGCCGTTCGAGATAGTAGGTCTGCGCGAAAATCGAGTTGGCGACCGACTGGAGCAGGATCTGGTTGGGAAGTTCCTCCATCTGGCTCAGGCGGTCGAGATAGCTCATCAGGGGGGCGAACACGTCTTCGGTCTCCTTTGCTTCCGCGGCCTGGCAACTGAGGCCGAGGTAGAGGAGCTGGAGTTGGAGGGATTCGAGGAAGGCGTCGTCCTCGAGCCGGTTCGACTCCCCCTCGCGCCACTCGCGGAAGTCCGATTCGCGGCGACCTTCGCGGTCGAAGTGGACTTCCTTGTAGCACTTCAGGTAGAGTTCGAGCGCTTGGCGCGGATCGCCCGCGGCCGAGAGAAAAACTTCCGCCGCACCCTGATTGCGCTCGGCGAGATGGCCGTCGAGGTTTTCGCGGAGGGCGGCGATGCGAGCCTTCAGGGATTCGATCTGTTCCGGGGTGAGGTCGGCCCCGCGCACACCGGGCGCGGAGAAGATCATGACAAGAGAAAGGGCGAGAAGCGGTAGCTTGTTCATACGACTCCCTTCATCGTATCCGTTTCCCCGCATCGCGACAATACCGAAAAAGCCCGCTGCGCTCGTGGTGCGCCACACGATTGGTCTTTTACTCGACCGGTGAATGCTGTAACGTTTCTGCGCTATGATGGGAAGCGACGACATGATCGTGGAACGGCGTCCGGCGAATCACACGCCGGCAATCGCCCTGGGTGTGGCGGCGCTACTGCTCCTGATCGTCGGTGGCCTGAGTTATCGCGATTACGTGCGGCGGAGCTACGAGAAGGAGTTCGCCGAGAAGGAGCGTGAAATGATGGCTCGCCAGGGGTATGTGCAGTGGGGGCCCCGCACCTATGTGCCCCAGGGTGCGGCCATGCCCAACGCACCGGCGCCTGCGAACCTGTCTCAACCCGTGGCGCAGGTTCCGGGAAATGTGCCACCGCCGGTGTCTCAGCCCGCGGGGCCGGCCGGTCCCGCCGTGGCGGCCAACGCGGCCGGGGTACAGTCTCCGGCGGCTTCACCGGGCGTCTCCCAGCCCGCCGGTTCGTCACCGGGGGCCCGCGAAGTGCCTGCCGGAGATCAGGCGACTCGGGCTGTTTCCTCCTCTCCCGCTCCCGCTCCCGCCTCGGACCCGGCGCGCTTTCCTCGTGAAGACAACCTGCCGGAGCCGGACGATCCGGTGCTGTCCCAGTTTCAAGACTCGCTCGATCGTGCCCGGGAGCAGGCGGCGGAGACGGAGCAGCGCTACCGTGAGCTGACCGGCGAGGCGGGCCGCGCCGCGAATCGCTATGCGGCCGAATCCGACCGGGTCGCCGTGCCGGCGGGCGAGGAGATCACCGAAGAATTGCCCGCGTTCCTGCGGGAGGCGTTGGAGGAGCCGCCGGGAGGGAATCCGGACGTGGAGCAGCGTATGGCGAGACTCCGCGAACAGGTCCGTCTCTCTCCCGCCCTGGCGCGCGTGACGAGCTACAACAACGACTGGGGACTGGTCACCTTCAATGCCGGGAGTTCTCAGGGAGTCGCTCTCGAACAACGGTATGCCGTTCGGCGCGGCGACGATATTCTCGGCTGGGTCCGCGTCGAAGAGGTTCAGCCGAATGCGGCCGTCGCCGTCCTCGTGACGAAGAACCGGAACGCCGACACCGCGCTCAAGCCCGAGCCCGGAGACGACCTGATCAAGTACGAGTTGGAGTGAGATCGTGAGACTCGCGGACAAGGCCATTCTGGTGACGGGGTCCACGACGGGAATCGGTCGTGCCATTGCGCGGGCCTGCCTGGAGGAGGGGGCCTCCGTTCTCCTGCATGGCCTGGAGGAGGATCTGGCCGGAGAATCCCGTTCCGGCATCGATCCGGGGGGCGAGCGGACGGGGATCTGCGTGTGCGACCTCGCCGAGGAAGGCTCCGCCGCCCGCCTGCGCGATGCGATGTTGGAGCGGTTCGGCCGGATCGACGGACTCGTCAACAACGCCGCACGAGTCGGCACCGGGAAGCTCGAGACGACCGACGAGGCATTGTTCGACAGTTTCCTTCGCGTCAATCTCCGCGCCCCTTTCTTCCTGATTCGCTCATGCCTTTCCGCCCTTGCCGAGGCACATGGCAGCGTCGTCAACATCGGCTCGGTCAATGCCTATTGCGGGGAACCCGATCTCCTTCCCTACTCGATTTCCAAGGGCGGCCTGATGACCATGACACGGAATCTCGGTGACACCCTGCACCGCGAGCACGGGGTGCGGGTCAACCAGGTCAATCCGGGCTGGATCCTCACCGAGAATGAGGAACTCCGAAAGAGGGAGCAGGGACTCCCCGACGATTGGCCGTCCCGCCTCGGCGACCAGTTCGCCCCGAGCGGCCGTTTGTTCCGGCCCGCCGAGATCGCGGCGGCGGTGGTCTATTTCCTGAGCGACGAGTGCGGTCCCGTGAGTGGGTCAGTGCTGGATATCGAGCAGCATCCGTTCATCGGGCGCAATCCGGCGAAAGAGGTCAGGGACGCCTGATCGTGTCGGTGTGACGGCGACTCCGGTGCCGTCGCACCGGTTCCGGATGAGCCGGGGTTGTCTCGACTATCCGTCGCCGGAGCGGGCACTCGTCTCGTCGAGGGCGAGCAGCTCTCCCACGGTATCTCGCAGATCCTCCATGCTGTAGGGTTTCTGGAGGAATCGGAGGGACCGGTCGTTCTCGAAGTCATGGTTGGCCGGATCCTCGAAGTAACCGCTCGTTACGATGATGGGGAGCCCGGGGCGAGAGGCCCGAAGCGTCCGGCTCATCTCCCACCCGTTGACGCCGTCGGGCATCACGACGTCGGTGACGACCAGCGAGACGCCGGGCCAGCGATCGATCGCGTCTTTACCCGAAACCGCTTCCATCACGTCACATCCGTTTCGTTCCAGCATCTTCCGGATCATCATGCGCACGGACTTCTCGTCCTCGACGAGAAGGATGGTGGCGTGCTGGCAGAGATCGGCGTAGTTCCGGTGTTGGTGATTCTCCTCCGGGGGAAGGCTGGAGACCTCGCCCGGTGGCAGAAAGACGGTGAAGGTGGCACCGTGCGGCTTGCCGTTTCGCACTTCGACGAATCCGCCATGGCGCTGGACGATCTCGCGCACCGTGGAGAGTCCGAGTCCCGTGCCCTTGCCGGACGCCTTGGTCGTGAAGAAGGGCTCGAAGATCCTGTCCAGTTTATCCTCCGGAATCCCGGTTCCGGTATCCTCGACGGAGAAGCTTACCCAAGGAGATTCGGTGGACCCTTCCGCCGACGCGCGGTGGCACAGGGCGGTTCGCAGGGTGATGTCCCCGCCGCCGGGCATGGCATCGCGGGCGTTGACCACGAGATTCATCAGGACCTGCCCGAGCATGGAGTGGTCCCCTTTCACGGGCGGGAGGTTGGGGGCCGATTCGATGTGAAACGTGACCGTCTCCTCGACCATGCGTTTCAACATCCCGGCGAACTCCTGGAGGAGTGCATTGATGTCGCACGCCTGAAATCCCTCGGACTCGCTTCGACTGAATGCCAGTAGCTGCCGGGTCAGGTCCGATGCCCGTTCCGCCGCGACACGGATGGTGTCGATCGAGTCGCGTGTCGCTTCGTCCCACTTCTCCCGTGAGCTCTCCAGCATGTCGACATGTCCCCGGATCACGGTGAGGAGATTGTTGAAGTCGTGGGCCGTTCCTCCCGAGAGCCTTCCCACACCCTCGAGTCGCTGCGAGTGCCGGAGAACCTCTTCCAGTTTCCGGTACTCCTTCGTGCCGTGGCGCCGCTCGATCCGGTGGGCGGCAAGGGCGCAGAGCAGGGCCAGGCCCGTCTCGATCGTGGGAAATCGGGACGGCGCAGGCGGACCCTGGAACCCGGCGAGGGCGAACCCGTAGCAGGAGCCGTCGTCGGAAGGGAGAAAGTGCAACGCGGTCGTCTCGGGCGTGAGTGGGAGAGAATTCTCGCGGGCGATCCGCCCGGGAAGGGGGCAGTGGAAAAACTCGCGACTGGAGAAGAGGCGGGGAATGGCTTCGCCCTCGAGCGTCCCCAGGGAGTGGATCCGTTCCGGCCACCGGGTCTGCTCGTGGAACGGGTCGGTTCCATTCTCTCGCTGAAAGAGGACGATCCACTCCGCACCGATCAATCCGCCGGCGACCCGAGCCACGTCTTTCCAGCGGCGGGCATCGCAGTCGATGCGAAGCAATTCCCGCACGTGGCGATGCACGTAGGAAGGGCTCGCCTGCAGGCTGCCCTCCATCTCGTCCAGGGAAGTCGAGGGGTTGGGACCGCGATCGAGAACCCTCTCGATCAGGCAATACAGCTCGGGGTGAGGATGATCGCGAAAGAGGCCCGTGTGCCTGATGTTGGTCCAGTCCGGTTGGTCCGGTTCCCGGATGCGGTAGTCGAGAGACCCGTTGAAGTCGCCTCCGGCCGATCCGGTATCCAGGAACTCGGAGAACCGCAGCTGATCGCGAGGGTGGATCCGTGACATCCAGTCCTCGACGCTCGTACCCTCGAACTGTCCGGCGATCAAGAGGTCGTTGGTGAGAGGACGCCATCGCCAGAGCGTCAACTCGCCGCGAGCGAAGAGATCGAGCACCTGTTCGGAAAAGGGGGAGTGCTCACCGTCCTCCCATGCCGGTAGAGGCGATCCATCCGCAGGGAGGATCACGCCATGGGGGGGCAAGCCGTCGAGGGGAATCAACTGGCTGATGCGGGCTCAATATTCCTGAATTTATGAAAACTATATTAAAATTAAGCTTGGAGGCAAACAAATGTTTATCGTTAACCGAAATTTTCAGTCTCGGGTGTCGAGTCTCGGTCGCGAACCGTCATGGCCTGGAGAGCAGCCCTGGATTCGATGCGCTGGACACAAAAAGAGGGAAGACCGCTCCTGCGATCTTCCCTCCAAAGGGATCGGCTGGTGGTCCGTTCGCGGCCCACGCTACGGATTCTCGCCTTCCCCGCCAGGATTGTCCGGCTGGGATTTTGCGGCGCCGTCGCTCTGCTCGGATGGCTCGGGGCTTTCCTCGGCCCCGGCCTTCGCGGCCGGCTTGGGTTCGGCTTTGGCGGCCGGCTTGGGAGCGGGAGCTGGATCGGGTGAAGCCGCGCCTTTCGCCTTGCCGGGGTTCGCCCTGGCCTTGGGCTCGGCTTTGGCGGCCGGTTGTGGGGCGGGAGCCGGGTCGGGTGAAGCCGCGCCTTTCGGCTTGCCGGGATTCGCCTTGGCTTTGGGCTCGGCTTTGGCGGCCGGTTGTGGGGCGGGAGCCGGGTCAGGTGAAGCCGCGCCTTTCGCCTTGCCGGGATTCGCCTTGG
>Ga0180430_10000728_pt1 | contig 34880 bp, 25 predicted proteins | sample SS_ome_9_FD_132999 | JGI IMG/M metagenome (GOLD analysis project Ga0180430, IMG submission 132999) | Hypersaline lake sediment archaeal communities from the Salton Sea, California, USA - SS_1_S_2 metaG | ecosystem: Environmental > Aquatic > Non-marine Saline and Alkaline > Hypersaline >... | reverse complement strand
TGGCTCCTCCGGTTGGATTCGAACCAACGACCTAGTGGTTAACAGCCACCCGCTCTACCGCTGAGCTACAGAGGAATCGTTTGGGCCAACCCGGTGACGGCGACATGCCTGGCTCCGGGGAGGACGCGAATGTGCGTCCTGGACATGGCGTTTTCAAGGAGAAATATGCCCGATCGCGCGATTTTTCGCGGAAGCACTTCGAGGGTATAAATGGGAGTCACCAAACATCTTCCCCTCTCCTGCCCCCTTTCCCATCTCATGAAGGATCGCACCCTCAACCGCCCGTCGAATGACGACAGCCCTCCCGCGGCGCCCGAGTCGGCACAGCCGACGGATGCCCCCGCCTTCGAGGAAATCTCTTTCGACGCCCCCAGCAGGCGGCGGTCGATGGCCGATCTCCGCACCCTTCTCGGTCTCGCTGCCGCGGCATGCGCCGGCATGGTCATCGCCTATTTCGTGACCCGGCCGACCACCTCGCCCCTTCCCTCGCCGTCCTACTCCCAATCGTTTGCGGTCAACGAGACACGGGAGTCTTCGAGCGACCTGGAGGAGACATCGCTTCCGGCAACCGAAGACGAGGCTTCCAATCCTCTCGCCCTCTACCGGTCCACCTCCTTCGACCTGGGGTCGGGCTCGGAGAATCGCCCTGCGGCAAAATCCACACCCTCCCCCGGCTTGCCGGGAGAGATTTCGTTCAACCGGGACATTCGTCCGATCCTCTCGGAGAACTGTCTCTCCTGCCACGGGCCCGATGCCGCCTCCCGCGAAGCCGATCTCCGCCTCGACACCGAGGAAGGCGCCACCACCGGCGAGCATCCCGCGATCGTACGCGGCGATGCGGAAGCGAGCGAGCTCTACCTGCGGGTGATTTCCGACGATCCCGTCGACGTGATGCCTCCGCCGGAAACGAAGAAGTCCCTCTCGCAGAGGGAGAAGGAACTCCTCGCCCGTTGGATCGACGCAGGCGCCGACTGGGAGGCACACTGGGCTTTCCTTGCCCCGGATGCCGCCCCCTCCGAGACCGTCCCCGTCGAGGACGCGATCGATCACTTCGTGGATCGCAGGCTGGCCGACGAGGGCCTCTCCCGTTCCGAGACAGCCGACAAGCGGATCCTCGTCCGTCGCGTCTATCTGGACCTCACCGGACTCCCTCCGACGCCCGAGGAGGTGGAAGCCTTCGTGGCGGACACCTCTCCCCGCGCCTATGCAAATTTGATCGACCGGCTCCTGGCGAGTCCCTCGTTCGGGGAGCACCGTGCGCGATACTGGCTCGACGCGGCTCGCTACGGGGACACTCATGGACTGCACCTCGACAACTACCGCGAGATCTGGCCCTACCGCGACTGGGTGATCGACGCGTTCAACCGGAATCTACCCTTCGACCAATTCACGATCGAACAGATCGCCGGAGACCTCCTGCCAGATGCGACGCAGGACCAGATCGTAGCGACAGGATTCAACCGGTGCAACGTCACGACATCCGAGGGCGGAGCGATCGAGGAGGAATTCCTCGTACGCTATGCCGTCGACCGCGTTTCCACGACCGCGACCGTCTGGCTCGGGCTGACCGCGGAATGTGCGCAGTGCCACGACCACAAGTATGACCCGATCACGATGACCGATTTCTACCAGCTGTTCGCGTTCTTCAACAACACGAGCCAGCCGGGGATGGATGGCAACTCCGAGGAATCTCCTCCTGCGGTGCGGGTGTATGCCGACGCCGAAACGGAAGCGCGAGCCAGGAAACTGGAGTCCGAAATCGCTGCGAAGAACCGGGACCTGGCGGCTCGCGAAAAGGAGATCGACCCGGCCGGCGTCGCTATCGATCAGATCGCCCCGCCCCTGGTGGATCCCGGCTCCGGGGAGACACCTCACGACCTGGGCGACGTCGCGAACTTCTCGGCAGACACGCCCTTCACGGTATCCTTTCGCTACAAGCTCCCCGACACCGCACAACGCACCGTTCTCGTGGAGCGCCTCAACGACGACGGACGCGGCTGGCGTATCGCCTACGAGGACCGTTGCTTCCTCGTCGAGCTCGTCGAGAGCGAACCGAACCGGATCCTCAAGCGCGGCACGACGCGCCGTTTCCGCTCCGGCAGCGGCGGTCACCTCGCCGTCACCTACGACGGTTCCGGGTTTTCCAAGGGTCTGCGCCTCTTCGTGAATGGTGACCCGCTCCAGAGTCGTTTCGTCAACCAGTGGTTCGACACGCTACAGGGCGACTTCGCCTCCCCCGGCGCCACCCTGAAGGTGGGCGGGAGTGATCCCGGGGACTCCTCCGCGGCGACCGTGACCGAATTCTTCCACGACGACCGGCGGCTCTCTTCCCGCGAGATCAAGGCGCTCGCCGACTTCACCGGTGTGCGAAGCATCGCGAACAAGCCCGCCGAGAAGCGAGACGACAAGGAAGAGCAGCGACTCCGTGCCTTCGTCGCAAGCTACGGGGACACCGATTTCAGATCCGGACTCTCCGAACTGGAGCGGCTCGAGGTCGAGCTGAGCCGCATCCACTCCGCCTCGCCCTGGTCTCTCGTCATGAACGAGAAGTCCGATTCCACACCGGCCGCCCATCTGCTCATCCGAGGCGAATATGAACAGAAGGGAGAGCGGGTCGAAGCGGGATTTCCGTCATTCCTTCCCGGATTCGGGGAAGACCTTCCGAAGAACCGCCTCGGTCTCGCCCGTTGGCTGGTTCACCCGGAGAATCCTCTCACCGCCCGCGTCATCGCCAATCGAGTCTGGCAGGAGCTCTTCGGCGTGGGCCTGGTCAAGACGGCCGAGGATTTCGGTGTCCAGGGAGAATCTCCGAGCCATCCCGCTCTGCTGGACTGGCTCGCCCTGCACTTCATCGAGAGTGGGTGGGATGTGAAGCAACTCTACCGCACGATTCTCCTGTCGGACACCTACCGGCAGTCGTCGAAACTCTCCGCCGATCTCGCTCGACGCGATCCCGAGAATCGTCTCCTCGCACGGGGTCCTCGATTTCGACTCGACGCCGAGGTGATTCGGGACCAGGCCCTGGCCGCGAGCGGCCTGCTCGTCTCGACCATGGGAGGACCGGGGGTCCGCCCCTACCAGCCCGCCGGGATCTGGAGCGCGGTCGGATACTCCAATTCGAACACACAGACCTTCTTCCAGGATTTCGGCTCCGGGGCCGAGCACCGCCGCAGCGTCTATACCTTCTGGAAGCGCACCGCTCCGCCGCCGAATCTCTCGATCTTCGACGCACCGAACCGGGAAAGCTGCACCGTGAGGCGCGAGCGCACCAACACCCCGCTCCAGGCTCTCGTTCTGATGAACGACCCGCATTTCGTGAGGGCCGCCCGTCATCTTGCAAAGCGAGCGGTCACGGAAGAGAATGCCGACGAACGGCGCTTCGACAGGATCGCCCAACTCGTCAGGGCCCGCCCCCTTTCGGATCACGAGGAGACGGTCGTCAGGAACTCGTTCAACCAGTTTCTCAATACCTATCGCAGCGATCCGGACGCGGCTCGCGCGCTCCTCACCGACGATGTCAATGCAGCCTTCACCCTGGCCAGCAAGGATCACCAGGCCAATGCCGAACTGGCGGCATGGACCATGGTCGCGAGCCAGTTCCTGAATCTCGACGAGGCACTCAACAAAAACTGAGAACAGGGCACGCCCGTTCTCCTCACTCCTTCCCCATCATGACCCCCATCGACGAATCGATCCGCCTCGAAACGCGCCGCCAGTTCTTTCGCGCCGGTGCCGCCGGCCTCGGATCGGCCGCCCTCGCTTCTCTACTCGGAAGAGATCTGACCGCGGCCTCCGGAACCGCCCCTTCCCCCATCGACCGGCATCACTTCGCGCCCAAGGCCAAGCGGGCCATCTACCTGTTCATGTCCGGCGCACCGTCCCAGATCGATCTCTGGGATCCCAAGCCCGGCATGCAGGAACTTTACGATACCGACTTGCCCGACTCGATCCGCCAGGGTCAGCGGCTCACCACGATGACGTCGAAGCAGGCGCGCTTCCCGATCGCCCCTTCGATCTACAACTTCGAGAAACACGGCGAATGCGGACGCGAGGTCAGCGAGCTTCTCCCCCACACCGCCGAGATCGTCGACGACATCGCCCTGATCCGCAGCATGTGGACCGAGGCCATCAACCACGATCCCGCCATCACCTACATCCAGACGGGAAACCAGGTTCCCGGCAATCCGAGTCTCGGCGCCTGGCTGAGTTACGGGCTCGGCAGCGAAAACGAAAACCTGCCCTCGTTCGTCGTCCTCAATTCGACCTGGTCCGCGAAGCGAGACGCCCAGGCGCTCTACCAGCGGCTCTGGGGTGCCGGCATGCTCCCCTCCAAGCACCAGGGCGTCGCCCTCCGTTCGCAGGGAGACCCGGTCCTCTACCTGTCCGACCCCTCCGGCGTCGACCGGAGTGTGCGCCGCACGATGCTCGACGGTCTCAACGAGTTGAACCGCCGCCACTACGAGGACTTCGGCGATCCCGAAACCCATGCCCGGATCTCCCAGTATGAGATGGCGTTCCGGATGCAGGCTTCCGTGCCCGAGCTGACCGATCTGAAGAGCGAACCCCAGTCGATTCTCGAGATGTACGGACCGGACGTCCACCGTCCCGGGTCTTTCGCCTACAACTGCCTCCTGGCGCGCCGCATGGCCGAACGCGGTGTACGGTTCACCCAGGTTTTCCACCGCGGGTGGGACCAGCACGGAAACCTGACAGGGGACCTCCCGCTCCAGTGCGGCGACGTCGACCGTGCGTCGAAAGCGCTGGTCCAGGACCTGAAGATGCGCGGCATGCTGGATGACACCCTCGTTGTGTGGGGAGGGGAATTCGGACGAACCATCTACTGCCAGGGAAGGCTCACGAAGACGAACTACGGCCGGGATCACCACCCCCGGTGCTTCTCCGTCTGGATGGCGGGGGGCGGCGTCAAAGGAGGGGTCGTCCACGGGGTGACCGACGACTTCTGTTACAACATCGTGCAGGACCCGGTGCACATCCGCGACCTCAATGCCACCATCCTGCATCTCCTCGGGATCGATCATCACCGGCTTTCCGTGAAGCACCGCGGGCTCGACGTGCGCCTGACCGGCGTGGAGGAAGCGCATATCGTGAAGCCGGTCCTCGCGTAGGGGTGCCGCCCTCCGCTCGCTCACGCTCGCGGCTACATTTCCGAAGCACAGTAGACCTGAGCGTGAGAGAGGGTCAGCGCGTTTCCCCTCCGCTCGCTCACGCTCGCGGCTACATTTCCGAAGCACAGTAGACCCGAGCGTGAGCGAGGGCCAGCGCGTCTTCCGTCCGCTCGCTCACGCTCGCGGCTACGTTTCCGAAGCACAGTAGACCTGAGCGTGAGCGAGGGTCAGCGCTCCTTCCCTCCGCTCGCTCACGCTCGCGGCTACGCTCCCAGAGCACAGTAGACCCGAGCGTGAGCGAGGGTCAGCGCGCCTTCCCACCGCTCGCTCACGTCGCGGCTACGTTTCCGAAGCACAGTAGACCTGAGCGTGAGCGAGGGTCAGCGCTCCTTCCGTCCGCTCGCTCACGCTCGCGGATACGCTCCCAGAGCACAGTAGACCTGAGCGTGAGCGAGGGTCAGCGCCTGCTTGCACAGCTCCGGTAGCCGATGTCCAGTTCCGTGATGTGGCACATCCGGGCAGACACGGGCGGGACTTTCACCGATTGCTGGGGACGACACGGGGACGATCCGCCGATTCTCGTCAAGGTGCTGTCCTCCGGATCGCTCCGGATCGCGATCTCCGAAACACGGGGCGCGAAACGTTTCCGGCTCGCCATTCCTGCCGGCTGGCAGGTGCCTGACGGATTTTTCACCGGCTTCCGAGTCCGGTCCGGAAACGCGGAGACGACCGCCACTTCGTGGAAAGCCGAGTCCGCCCTCCTCGAAACGGCCGAGGAGCTCCCATTCGCTCCGGCTCTCGAGCTTACGACAGGCGAGGAAGCTCCCGTCCTCGGGGCCCGGCTTCTCACCGGCACGTCCCTTTCCCAGTCCTTTCCCCCGCTCGAATTCCGGCTCGCGACGACCCGCGGCACCAACGCCCTGCTCGAGCGCAAGATCGGCCGCGTCGCCTTCTTCACGACCCGTGGCTTTCGTGATCTCCTCCTCATCGGTGACCAGCGGCGTCCGGATCTCTTCGCCCTCGAGCACCACCGGAGGCATCCGCTCTACGAGGAAGTCGTCGAAATCGAGGAACGTCTCGACGCTGGCGGCACATCGCTCTTCGGCCCGACCCTCGACGACGCTTTCGACGCATCCGCGCGTCGCCTCCTCGCCAACGGCATACAGACCGCCGCGGTCGCCCTTCTCCACAGTTACCGGAATCCCGGCCACGAAGAGGCCGTCCGAGACCGGCTCCTCGCTCTCGGATTCACCCACGTTTCGCTCAGCTCCGCCCTGGCGCCCCTCATCCGGTTCGTTCCCCGCGCCCAGACGGCTGTCGCGAACGCCTGCCTCGAGCCGGTCATGCGGGGTTTCCTCGATCGCATCGCCGCCGCTCCCGGTGACGATGGCAGCCTCCTCACGATGACCTCCGCCGGCGGACTCGAACCCCTCGAGACCTACCACCCGAAGGATGCCCTGCTATCCGGCCCCGCGGGCGGTGTCGCCGGTGCCGCCGCGATCGCGCGTGAACTCGGGGAAGAACGCATCCTCACCTTCGACATGGGCGGGACCAGCACCGATGTGGCCCGTTACGACGGCGATTTCCTCTACCGGTTCGAACAGCGTGTCGGCGATGCCCACCTTCTCTCCCCGGCCCTCAAGATAGAAACCGTCGCCGCGGGAGGGGGATCGATCTGTCGGTGGACGGAGAACGGCCTTCGCGTCGGACCCGAGTCTGCCGGCGCCGATCCGGGCCCCGCCTGCTACGGAAAAGGCGGGCCGCTGACAGTGACCGATGTCAATCTCCTGCTCGGACGAATCGATCCGGACAACTTCGGCATTCCCCTGCCCGAAGAGCACATCTCCGCGGCTCGGAGCCGGGCAATGGAACTGCAGGAACCGGCCGGAATCGAGAGCGATGGTCCCGACCGCGCCTTTCTCGAGGGGCTCCTCGCGATCTCGGTCGAGCAGATGGCGGACGCCATTCGCACCATCTCGATCCGTGACGGTGCCGATCCGGCCGATCACGCGCTACTCGCCTTCGGTGGCGCAGGCCCGCTGCACGCCTGCGACATCGCCGAACGCCTCGGCATGACACGAATCCTTGTTCCCGCGGAAGCCGGACTCCTCAGTGCCTTCGGCCTCGACCAGGCCGTCGTGGAGCGCTTCGCCGAGCGCCAGGTGAATCGCCCCCTCGGTGATCCGGCTCTGGCCGCCCTCCTCGAGACCATCCAGGACGAGGCCCGGGAAAAGCTGGCCGCGACGGGGTTTCCCGGACGGGTGGCGCGAATCCTTGGCGATGTCCGCCTCGCTGGGCAGGACGCCACCCTCACCCTCGAGCTGACATCCCTCGAGAGTCTCTCCGACGAGTTCGCCCGGCTCTACCGCGACACCTATGGCTATGCCCCACCCCCGGATCGCATCCTGGAACTGGTCAGCCTGCGCGCCATCGCCCGCACAGAGCGCCCGCCTCCCCGTTCGACGGGGTCTGCGGAAGGAGAGGACAGGGTCGAGTCGAGGACACAACAGGGTTCGTCGACAGGCACAACAGGGTCTCCGCATCCGCCCTACCTCGACCGAGCCGGCTTCCAGGCGGGAGAACAGGTCGAGGGTCCGGCTATCGTGCAGGATCCCTTCAGCACCCTGTTTCTGACGGCAGGTTGGAAAGCTGATGTCGCGGCGAACGGATCCCTTGTCTGCCGCCGGGATTCGTTCTCAACCGGCGATCTCGGTACGGAACCTGCCGAAGTCACCCGGGAGCTTTTTCGCCACCGCTTCGACCAGATCGTGGTCGAGATGGGAACGATGCTCCAGCGTTCCGCCATCTCCACCAACGTGAAGGAACGGGCCGATTTCTCCTGCGCCCTCCTCGATGCCGAAGGCCGGCTCGTCACGAATGCACCGCACATCCCCGTCCACCTCGGAGCGCTCGGACTGTGTGTGAGAAAGGTGCGCGAGGAGGTCGCGATGCAACCGGGCGACACGATCGTGACAAACCATCCGGGATTCGGGGGATCCCACCTCCCCGATGTCACCCTGATCACCCCCGTCTTCACGGATGAAGGCGCGCTTCTCGGCTATGTGGCCAACCGCGCCCACCACGCCGATATCGGCGGCACGCGGCCCGGTTCGATGCCACCCGATGCGCGTACACTGGAAGAGGAGGGCGTGACCATCTCCCCCACCCATCTCGTCCGAGGAGGGGAATCGTGCCTCGACCAGATCGAACGCCTCCTCACCGCACCACCCCACCCGGCCCGGAGTCTCTCCGATAATCTCGCCGACCTGAATGCCCAGCTCGCGGCGAATTACCGCGGCTCCGCTCTCCTACGCGCCCTCGCCTCCGAACACGGGACCGACGAGATCGGCAGCCAGCTCTTCCTGCTTTGCGCCCGCAGCCACGAAGCCCTTCGCCTTCGACTCGCCACGAGCGACTTCGACGAAGCGCGGGCGGTGGAACGTCTCGACGACGGAACCACCATCGCGGTTCACCTTCGTCGATCCGGCGAGCGCCTCGCGATCGATTTCTCGGGAACCGAGGAAACCCATCCGGGAAATCTCCACGCTACTCCCGCCATCATTCAGAGTGCCATTCTGTATGTCCTCAGATTGTGGTCGGCGACGGAGCTTCCCCTGAACGAAGGCGTCCTCGACTGCCTCGATATCGTGTTGCCCCATTGCTTCCTGAATCCCCGTTTCTCGTCCGACCCGCATGCTTGTCCCGCCGTGGTCGGCGGCAATGTCGAGACGAGCCAGCGGGTCGTCGATGCCCTCGTGCGCGCCCTCGGAATCCAGGCGGGATCGCAGGGCACGATGAACAACTTCCTGTTCGGGAACGACTCCTTCGGCTACTACGAGACGATCGGCGGTGGAGCGGGAGCGGGTCCCGGCTATGACGGAGCGTCCGGCATCCACACCCACATGACGAACACCGCGATCACCGATCCGGAAATTCTGGAAGCACGCTATCCCGTTCGTCTGCTCCGCTTCGGTCTTCGCGCCGGCTCCGGGGGGGCGGGGCGTTGGCACGGTGGCGAGGGCATCGTGCGCGAGATCGAGTTCCTCGATTCCCTCCAGGTATCCCTTCTCTCCCAACACCGGGCGAGTGGTGCATTCGGTCTCGAGGGCGGAGCACCCGGTGCACCGGGACGCCAGTTTCTCAACGGCGTTCCCCGTCCGGGCATCGATCATTTCGAAGCGCAACGAGGGGACCGCTACCGGATCGAAACCCCGGGAGGTGGAGGATGGGGTGAGGCCGGGTCGACAGGTTCCGCGGTGTAGCGAGAGAGTTGGAAAGGGGTTTCCGTGGGGCCGAAACGCCGTCTTCACGTGATTGCTCCCTCCCGCTCCTTCTTGCAGGCTCGTCGCATGACCGAAGAGCCCACCACGAATCGCCGCCGTTTCCTCGCCACCAGCCTCGCTGCCGGGGCGGCCACCGCAGCCACCGGGCCGAACCTGCTGCTCGGGCAGGCCAAGGGGGCGAACAGCCGGCTCCGTGTCGGCGTGATGGGATTGAGTCGAGGAAAAGGGCACATCAAGGCCTTTCTCGATGTGCCCAACACGGAGATCGCCTACCTGTGCGACGTCGACGACAACCGTCTCGCGGCGGGTGACAACACGATGAAGGACAAGCAGGAGAGGCCGCCGGAGAAGGTGACGGATTTCCGACAGATCCTGGATGATCCCGAGATCGACGCTCTCTCGATCGCGGCTCCGAATTTCTGGCATGCCCCTGCGACCATTCTCGCCTGTCAGGCCGGCAAACACGTCTACGTGGAAAAGCCCGGAAGCTACAATCCCTACGAGTCGTTCAAGATGGTCGACGTGGCAAAGGCGACCAACCGCCACGTGCAGATGGGTACCCAACGCCGCTCCTATCCGGGCATGATCGAGGGCATGGCCCGGCTGCGCGAGGGACTCATCGGAACGCTGCGCTATGCCCGTTGCTGGTATGCGAACACCCGTCCCAGCATCGGGAAGGGACAGGTCACCGACCCGCCCCCGGAACTGAACTGGACGCTGTGGCAGGGTCCCGTCCCCGAGGCTCCCTACAAGGACAACCTCGTGCACTACAACTGGCACTGGCACTGGAACTACGGCGGCGGTGAGCTCGCGAACAACGGCGTGCATTCCCTCGACATCGCCCGGTGGGCGATGGAGGCGGACTACCCTCAACGGGTCAGCTGCACCGGGGGACGCTATCGTTTCGACGACGACCAGGAGACGCCTGACACCTGCTATGCGGTGTTCGATTACGGTACATTCGGAATGAGCTGGGAGGGCAGTTCCTGCCACCGTCGCAAACCCGACACCCCTCCCTTCGTTCGCGTCTACGGGGACGGAGGCTTGATGGAGTTCTCGTCGGCCAACTATGTCGCCTACGACGAGGACGGAAAGGAGATTGCGAAGAACACCGACCCGCCCAGTGACGTGCCCCATTTCACCAACTTCGCCGATGCGATTCGCGAGGGAGCGAAGCTCAATCAGCCGATCGACGACGCCCAGATCGGCACGATGTTGTGCCACTACGGCAACATCGCCTATCGCACGAACGGCTCGGTCGATGTCGACCCCTCCTCCGGAAAACTGGTGGATCACCCCGAGGGCGAGAAGCTCTGGACCCGCGAAAGCTACCGACCCGGATGGGGTGTCTGACACGCGATCCGCGGACGTCCACGATCCACCTCTGAGCCCACCTAGCTTTCGGTTGTGCCGACGAGGAATTGCGGGAAGGTCTCCGGGCCATCCCCCGATTCCGTTGTCCCGTGCCGATGAATCGACGCACCGCGATTTTGCTGTTTGTCCTCACCTGGGCCCTCATCTACCTGCCTCATCTCGGATCCGACGAGTTGCGGGGGGAAGAGGCGAGGCGCATTCTCCCGGCCCGGGAAATGATCGAGACCGGCGACTGGATCGTCCCCCGGCTCGCCGGTGAGGTCTACTCCGCCAAGCCTCCCCTGATCAACTGGTTGATCGCATCCAGCTTCCTTCTCACGGGACACGAGAACGAATGGACGGCCCGGCTTCCCAACGTCGTCGCGCTGCTCGGTTTCGGCCTCTTCTGCATCCTCTTCCTCGCGCCGTGGCTGGGCCTCGCCCGTTCCCTGCACATCGCCCTCGCGACGATCACCACCATCGCCCTCGTCGACAAATCCCGCATGGCCGAGATCGAGACCCTGCTCGTGGTTCTCACCGGTAGCGCAATGTTCGTCTGGATGCGTTTCTGGGCGGAGGATCGCTCGCCCTGGGTCACCTGGCTCGCACCGGGCGCGGTGCTCGCGGTGGGGGCTCTCGCCAAGGGTCCCGTCAATCTCGTGTTCTTCCTTCTCCTCGTCGTCTGTACCCTCGCGCGGGCCCGCAACCTGCGATCTCTCCTCCATCCGGCCGTCCCCTGCACCCTGATTCTCTCCCTGCTCCCCTTCACTGCCTGGGCCCTCGCCAACCTCGCCCTGACACCCTCGGCCGATGCCACCACGACCGATTGGTGGCGCCAGGTCGCGATTCGATTTCGGTTCGAAAACATCGACTGGGGAGACTGGGCTCAACAGGTCCTGCAGATTCCACTGAACTTCCTTCCCTGGTTGATGCCTCTCGCCTACGCGCTCTTCCTCACCGCGAGGGGTCGCAAGCGGGAATCGGTATCAGATAGCTCCGGCCGCCTGGACAACGTGATCGGAGGGAGTTGCCTGGCGATCCTCACCGGTGCCTCCTTCGTCCTTCTCCTCCCGCAGGGCCTGCCTCGCTACACGATGCCACTCTTTCCGCCCGCCGCCCTTGTTACCGTGCTTCTCTTTTCCCGCCTTCCACTCCAGCACCAGCGTCCCTACGAGAACTTCGCCCGGCGAACGGTCCGGGTCGGTATTCTCCTCATCTTTGTCATAGCCTGTATCGCTCCCGTGGTCCTGATCGCACAAGAAAAGATCATCGATGTCGAAGGCGTTATCCTCGCGGCCCTCCTCACGATTGGCGGTTGTGTCTTCGTCTTTCGCTGGGGTCGTCGCGTCGCGTGGCAGGTAGAGGCATCACTCGTCATCGCCCTGGGAGTCGCCGTCACCCTGCTTACGATCTGGCCTTCCCGAACCGGCGACCCGAAGGCGGTCGCGGCGGCCCGGCAGATCGAGACAATCGCGGAGGAGTCACCACACCCTCTCGTGATCTACGCCGAGCGCAGATTCCGTTCCTCCTCCCAGCTGCGCATCCTCTTCTACCTCGACCCGGCAATCGACTCGATCGGCGAAACGGGTTCGCTTCCTGACCATGCCTTTCGCCTCGTCTACCGGCAGCCAGCCGGGAAACAGGTCAACGAGGTACTGGCAGGACGGCAGATCACTGTTCCCGGGAGACTGACGCTCTCCGGGCACGCCTACCTGATGCGCGATGTGGAAGCGATCCAACCGGAAGCCGTTACTGGGGACGGCTGAACTCGTCGCGCGACCCAGGCTCAGAACCCGCCGCCCTGCATCGCCTTCTGCAGTTCGCGCTGGAATGCCATCATCTGTTCGGAGGTGGGCCGGAAATCGGAGATCCCGGGATCGATCTTGAGTTGTCCCATCTGATCGACCATCCAGGCGAGAGAGTTCCCTCCCCCGAAATTCGCCTTCCCGCTCAGGAGCGCTCCGGGCTGCTGAACCTGGTCGATCGTCACGCTCACGCCCCCCTCGGCCGGCTCGGGAACGTCCTCCCCTGCGGGCACCTCGTCCCCTGCCACGGGCTCGTCGTCCGCCTCCTCCGATTCCTTCTCCTGTGGCTTCAGTTCGACTCCGAGGTCCTCGAGAAGGAACCGCGTCTCGAGATAGGTCACCCGGACCTCGAGTTCGCTATTCAGTTTCCGCTGGATGTCGGAGAGTCCGTCTCCATCTTCGGCCCACCCCTGGATGGTGGCGACCTGTTCGGGCGAAAGGGATTTGGCAACGCTCATGCGGGCGCAACTTGGGCGAAAAGGCGGCCACGGTCCAGTGGCAATCTCTTTGCCGAGTGTCTTCGGGTGTGCCACCCTCAGCCCATGAGCCTCGACTGGGAACAATGCTACACGGAGAACCGGACGCCGTGGGACAAGGGACGTGCCGCGCCCCCGCTCGAGGAGTGGCTCGCCAACAACCCCGGTTTGATGACGGGACGCGTCCTCGTCCCGGGAAGCGGGGCCGGTTACGATGTCCGGCTTCTCGCCGCGCACGATCCTGCGATCGTCCCGGTCGGCCTCGACATCGCGCCTTCGGCGATCGCCATGGCGGAGTTGGTCCCCCCGACCGGTTCCGAAACCTACCTGCTCGACGACCTCTTTGCCCTCGGCGACGCGCATCGCGGGTCCTACCGGTGGGTCGTCGAACACACCTGCTTCTGCGCGATCGATCCGTCGAAGCGAACGGACTACGTGGCGGCGGTACATTCGGTCATCGAACCGGAAGGCAACCTCCTCGCGATCTTCTTCCTCGATCCCTACGACGAGGAGCATCAACCCGGTGAAGGCCCGCCCCACGGGACCAGTCTCGAAGAAATCGAGTCGCTCTTCGAGGCGAGCGGATGCTTCGAGATCCTCGACCGCTACACACCCTCGCGCGCCTACGAAGGACGCGAGGAGCGCGAACTGGTGGTTCGCTTTCGAAAAGTGTGAGGCACCGCCGGACGCTCCCGCGCCGCCCGTCACGGGAGGGGCACGAAACGCGTCCCCGGCCCCCCGTTGATCGACTCGATCTCCGCACCGGGCGCAAACTCGACGACACAATTCTCGGCGGGGTGGAGGAAGCCCTTGAAGATACCGCCATTCTTGATCCGGTAGGTGTTGCCGGATCCGGCATGCGCTTCGAGCCGCCCGCCCGCCTCGACGATGAAGGTGCAGTTCACCCCGCCCGCTCCGACGATCTCCGCCCCGGGCAGGACGACGTAGGTGAGATCCTGCCCGTCGGGATAGAAGAGCCGGTCCGTCACGTGGACCGTGTTCGGACCACTCGACTCCATCGTCTCGCATTGCGTGAAAACGACGGCTGCGCAGAGAGGCCACAACAGGGCCACGACTCGGGAAGGCTCGAACATGGGGGGAGGGTTTCGTTTGCCCGGAAAGATTCCAGCGGTTATCAATCGGCTTCAAGCTCCAAATTGACCGTCGATGAAAGCCCTCACTCTCACCGCCTACCAGGAATTCGTGTACGACGACGCGCCCGACCCCGAGATCGGGGCGGACGAAGTTCTCATTGCGGTGCGTGCCTGCGGGATCTGCGGTTCCGACATTCACGGGATGGACGGCAGTTCGGGCCGGCGCCTCCCGCCGATCATCATGGGGCATGAAGCCGCGGGGGAAATCGCGCGCATTGGCGATGCCGTCTCCGGCTGGAATGTCGGAGATCGCGTCACCTTCGATTCCACGGTGTATTGCGGAAAATGCGAATCCTGCCGCAACGGCCAGGTGAATCTCTGCCCCGACCGGAACGTCCTCGGGGTGTCCTGCGACGACTACCGCCGGCACGGGGCCTTTGCGGAGTACGTGCGCGTGCCGCAACACATTCTCTACGCCATTCCAGACGAGCTTCCCTACGAGCAGGCCGCGTTTGCGGAACCCGTATCGATCGCCCTGCACGGCGTGAACCGCCTCCCCCTCGAGGCCGGCGACTCTGCGGTGGTGGTCGGAGCGGGTCTGATCGGGCTCCTCGTGGTCCAGGCCCTGAAGGCCAAGGGGGCGGGCACCGTCATCGCGGTCGATCTCGATGAGAAACGCCTTGCCCTCGCGCGGGAACTCGGCGCCAATCACGCGCTCGTTTCGGACGAATCCGTTCCCGCCCAGGTCCGGGAACTCGCCGGCAATCCGGACGGGGTCGACCATGCGCTCGAGGTGGTCGGTTTCGGCCCCACCATGAAGATCGCGATCGATTCGGTGCGGAAGGGCGGAAGCATCAGCTGCATCGGCAACCTCAAGGCGGAGGTTCCCTTTCCCCTTCAGGCCGTGGTGACCCGTGAGCTGTCGGTGTTCGGCAGTTGCGCCTCGGCCGGCGAGTACGGGGAAGCGGTCGAGGCAGTCGCGAACGGCACGATCCGCGTCGAACCCCTGCTCTCCGCGGTCGCCAGTCTGTCCGAAGGAGCGGACTGGTTCGCGCGACTCTACCGCAACGACGAGGGATTGATGAAAGTCGTCCTCACGCCGTGATCCGGGCAGCGGGCGAGGGATGATTTCCCCGTGAAATCCTCCGCGGCCCTCACCACTTCTGGGGAACGATCAGATCTTCAGGCGTCGGTTGCCGGTAATAGTCGGCGTGGTGCTTGCGCGGCGGAAGCTCCACGCTCTCCTGTTCGACCTCCTCGTAGGGCACCTGGTCGAGGAAGTGCCCGATGCAGTTGAGGCGCGCCTTCTTCTTGTTGTCGGCCGGCACCACCCACCAGCGCGCTTCGGGGATGTTGGTCCGCTCGAGCATGATCTCCTTCGCCTTGGTGTAGTCCTCCCACCGGCGCCTCGCCTCGAGATCCATCGGACTCAGTTTCCACCGTTTCAGGGGATCCTGGATCCGTGCGGTGAAGCGAAAGACCTGCTCGTCGTCGGTGATGGAGAACCAGTACTTGATCAGCCGGATTCCGGAACGGACCAACATCCGCTCGAACTCGGGAACGGATCGGAAGAACTCCTCGTACTCATCGTCCGTGCAAAAACCCATCACCTTTTCCACCCCGGCCCGGTTGTACCAGCTACGATCGAAGAGCACGATCTCGCCGGCGGCCGGCAGATGGGCCACGTAGCGCTGGAAGTACCACTGCGTCTTTTCACGGCTGTTGGGAGCCGGCAGGGCGGCGACGCGGCAGACGCGGGGATTGAGCCGCTGGGTGAGCCGGCTGATGGCCCCCCCTTTTCCCGCCGAGTCACGCCCCTCGAAGACGACCAGGATCTTCTGCCCGGTAGCCACGACCCAGTCCTGGAGCTTGACGAGTTCCACCTGGAGGCGGTGCAACTCCCGGAAATAGGCACGGCGGAAATCCGCGACGTCATCGGAAACCCGTTCGTCGGAGGCACGATCCTCCGCGTAGTCCTGCAGTTCCATCTCGATCTCCTCGTCGAAATGGTCCAGGAACTCGTCCCGCACGCGTCGCATCAGGTCTCCGTTTTCCATCGCGCCGAAGATGAAACGCAATCCCCTCGCCAGCGGAGGGAATTTCGTTTCGATTTCGTCACAGTACTGGCGTGGGCGGCTGAGCCCTTGCCTTCGGAATCCGCATTTGCTACACCGCGAGCATGTCCGGTACTCCACCCGCCCCGATACCCGCGTCCCCGCCAACTCCCGTTTCGACGTGGGCGATCGCGAGCCTCGTTCTCGGGATCCTGAGTATTTCCTGTCTCTGGATTCTCGGTGCTCTGCCCGCGATCATCCTGGGCGTGATCGCCTTGCGGAAAACCGGGTCGTTCTCGGAGAAATCCGCCGGGAGGAACCTTGCCATTGCCGGGATCACCACCGGAGGGATTGGAACCCTGGCCGGACTCATCCCGGTCGCGATCGCCCTTTCAATCGTGATTCCCGCCGTCTCCACCACCCGGCACCAGGCCGAGAAGGCTCACCAGAGCATGGAGATCCGCCGGATCCTCCTGGCCTGTCACCTCTACGCCCATCGTCACGAAGGTCGATTTCCCGGCAAGCTCGAGACCCTTCACCCCCGCTACATCCAGGACGACAGGATACTCTTTTCCGATGAGGAGAATACGATCTACTACCGCTACATCCCAGGCGTCCCCGCGAACGCGGGTCCCGAGGTGATCGTCGTGGTCGGACCCGAGATTCGCCCCTACGTCCGGATCATCGGATACGCCGACGGGTCGGTCTCTCCCTTCGAGGGCCCCCTCCCACCCGGAATCGAATCAGCCCTGCGCTGATTTCCACGCTACTCGAGCCAGCCGTTGTCCTTCAGCCAAGCCGCGCTTTCGTCGGACAGGTCCTCGACCGGGTAGTGATAGCTCCGCCCACCCGGCAGGCGGAGGATGGCCTTCCCGTCCTCTACTCCCGTCAGCGTGGCTCGAATCGTCTTGCCCTCGCGGTTCACCCAGTCGCGCTCCACCGGCTGGAGACGCTCCGCCATCGCAACTCCTTCGACTCCCGCATCATCGGGATCCGGCGGCAGGTGGGCGAAGAGGGACTCGTCGTCGGGGATCGGCGGGCCCTTCTCTCCACGTTCTCCCGCGATCGGCGCCCCCTCGTTGATCCACTCCATCACCTTCTTCACTTCGCCAACGTGAAGGCGCTCGCCTTTTCCCTTGGGCGGCATGGCGTCCTCGGAATCTTCGGGCCGAAACACGGTGATGAAGAGATAGCTCGCATCCCAGTCGCCCGGCACGACAAGGTTGTTCTTCGTCAACCGGTTGGCGAGATGCTCCGGATCGTCGATCCGCAATCCTCCCTTGACCTTCCCCTTCTCCGCGCTGTGGCACTCCGCACACTTGGCGACGAAGATCGGCATGATATCCCGCTCGTAGTCCAACGCCGAAACGATCGGAGTGGCGACCAACACGAAGAGTAGGACTCCCAGCTTCATCGACGGGACGATAGCCGGAAAAGCGGGCGGGCAAAGCAAAACCGGAGCCTCGAATCCGGCTTGCCTTTCTCTCGCGATCCGCCCACCCGGTCACCTGGGCGGGCTCGAATCGTCCTTCCGAATCGCCCACGTCGCCGCCGAGGTAGGCATCCAACGGTTCACCGCAGTCGACTCGTCATCCCACGTGTCCTCGTAGAGATCCGCGATCAGGAAGCCGGCCCGGCACTGACCTCCCACCTGCGACTCCCAGCTGTGACTGAACTCCACGCTGAGTTGCGCCTCGAGGAATTCCCCCAACTCCTCTTCGCTCAGGTGCTCGGTATCCGCGAAGGGCAGCCGATACTTGACCACCATCTCGCCGGTCTCCTCGGCGATCCGGTGATCGAAGAGAAAGAAAGCCGGGTTCATGAAGCCGCACAACAGGTGACCACCCGGACGCAGCACCCGCGCGCACCCGGCCCAGATCGGGTCGAGATTCTCGGCGAACACGTTCGAGACCGGATTGAAGACGAGATCGAACGAAACATCGTCGAAAGCCGACAGATCCGCCATGTCGCCCTGGTAGACCTCCACGTCGAGACCGTGCCGGGCGCAGGTATCCAGGTCCTTCTCCAGTTGCACGTCGGAAGCATCGAACGACACGACGTCCGCCCCCGCCGCCGCGAAGACAGGGACCTGCTGGCCGCCTCCCGAGGCGAGGGCCAGGATTCGAACTCCGTCCAGCCGGGGGTGCGAGGGAAACCACTCCGGCGGAACGGCACGATTCGGTGTGAGAATGACCGACCAGTCGCCCGCCCGGGCGCGCTCGATCACCTCGCCGGAAAAGGGAGTGCTCCACCGGCATCCTTCGAGCGACTGCAGATTCCAGGCATTCCGGTTGTATTGATAGACGTCCATCGGGTGACGATCCCTCTTTGATCCTCTTTGATCCTCTCTGATCCTCTCAGCTATTCCTCGAGCGACTGATTCTCCACCGAATCGAGCCGGTAGTGCTCGGTGTCGCTGCGGGGACGCAACGCAGTCAATTCGTATGTCTCCGCCACCTCATTCGTGCGATAGCGCAGGCGGTCGTCTTCGTCTGCCGATTCGAGATACCGGACTCCGGACCACGGATTGACAATCCCGGCAGTGAGAAACTCCCCCTCGACCAGAAGGGCGATCAGGGCCTTTCCCCGCATCGGACGAGTGGGGTAGAGCTCCTCGTCGACGTGGTAGTCCTGCAGTCCCGCCTGCACCTCGAGAAGAAAGCCCCGGACCCGGTCGTCGAGTCGCTTCTCCCGCACCGGCGACCACAGAATGGCGAACGCACCAGCCGCCACCAGGAGGGTTCCCGCAACGCGTATCAACAGCTTCGTCATAGGGAGAGCCAGTCCTGGTGGAGAGCGATCGCGAGAGCCAGCAGAGCGATTCCGATCCCATCGCGCTCCTCGAACTTGCCCTTTCCCGATCGTCTCCGCACAAACTCGAGCAGCCAGCCCGTGGGGCATCCGAACTTGCAGTAGGCCATCGGGAAAAAGAGCGAAAACGCCAACCCGACCAGGGCCACCGCGATTGTCGCGATTCCCGCCGAGCGGAGAAGGTAGGCGTCGAAGGGCTCGATACCCGCGAGGTCGAGCTCGAGTTGCCAGAACGACACCATCAGCACGACGGCGAGAAAAAACGGGGGAATCCAACGGAGGATCCATTTCCCCTCACCGGGCAGGGGGCGCTTCCACCGAGCCGGAATCACCTTCATCATCCATCGCTGCAGGTTGCCGTGTGGACAGATGAACTGGCAGTAGACGGGCTGGCGGGTGAACCACGGGACGAGAAAAGCGGACGCGGCCAGGAGCACTACTCCGGGTGTCGCCTCCCAAGGGATTCGGCTCTCCGCCCAACCGACCAGGAGCGATTGTGCGAGCAGGTCGCCGAGCACGAGACCGAGAATCGCGATGGTCAGCATGGAATAGACCCAGCGCCAGTTCTGGAAGGACTTTCGCTTCCAGAACGCGAAGAGGCACCCCCCGAGAACAAAGGCGGCGAGAGCCCCATCGCGCCAACCGAAGCGCATGCCTCCCGACACCCGCTGCACGTCTTCACCGGCGAGCCGGACCGTGATGCCCTCCATCAACGCCTCGCTCGTGCGGCTCGCTCCGGACACCGCGTAGATGCCTTCGGCCATGAAATCGTCGAAGCCGGCGATCTCGTCCCAGGTGCGGCCATTCCATCGCTCCATGAAATAGAAGTCGCCCGCCACATCGCGGACGTGGCTCGGTGTATCGTAACTGTGCCGAATAGCGACACCGGCGACCTTGTCGTCCCCATCGAAGACCACCAGTGCGTCGGTCGGACCCGAATAGCCCACGACGTTCCGCGCCTCGGGCATCGTCCGCACCGCGTAGCCGATGCCCTTTCCGGCCGCGTCGAGGATGACGAGCCCGTTGCGGGGCGGACCATCGGCCCGCAGCCGGCTCGCCTCGGGCAGGAACACCTGCACCTCCGAAACGGTGATCGGCCAATCTCCCTGGACACGCATGGTGGCGTGCTTGTCGCGTACGAGCCAGGCGATGGCGGCCAACACCGCGATCCGGTAGACTTGAAGAATCCCCGCCTTGATGGGGCGCAGGATACGCAGAATCCGGGAAGTGCCAAGACCCCGGTTCGAGGGTTTCGCCTTTCCTCCGTTCCACCCGGAATCCGATTCCGGCCGGGAGGATGGCGAAACCGGCCTCCTCGCTCCCCTCGTCAGGCGAAAACCGCGACCCAGCTAGCGCCGATGCTGCCCCGATCTTCCCTTGCACACACGCCCTTCCCGTTCCATATCAGAATCATGTCGAATCCCGAGTATTTCGTCGTTTCCCGCGAACAGCACGAGGATCTCGTCGGAGCCGCCTACGAACACCGTGGCTACACGGCCGAAGAGGCGGCCGCCGCCGCGCGCATGTGTTCCGAGGCTTCCTGGCACGGGATTCGGACCCATAATGCGCTGAAGGCTCTGCACCTCGACGAGCTCTTCGGCAGCGGATCGGGAGGGTGCGTCCCGGGAGCCGAGATCGAGAAGCGCGAGACACGGTTCGCCGCGACCGAGTCCTGGAACGCCAACCGGAAGCTCGGCCAGGCGGTGGCGCTGGAGGCAATGGAAACGTGCATCCGACTGGCCGAGGAGTTCGGCACCGGAACCGTCGCGGTCGACAATGCCTTCCACTACCTCTGGGGTGGCGGATACGTCATGGATGCGGCGCGCCGCGGCTACATCGCCTACACGAACTGCACATCGTCACTGGCCGAGGTCGTGCCTTTCGGGGGCAGATTTCCCACGCTCGGGACAAATCCCCACAGCTGGGGTTTCCCGACCACCTCGGCGGTGGGGTATCCCGTCGTGATCGATTGGGCGACATCGGAGATCGCGATGGGCAAGGTCGAGCAGTACAAGCGCGAAAACCGGAAGCTCGAACAGCCTTTCGGTGTCGACAAGGAAGGCAATCCCACGGATGACCCCTTCGCCGTCACCGCCCTTCAACCGTTCGGACGCCACAAGGGGTATGGGCTCGGGCTCCTCAACGAGCTCTACGGGGCCGCCATCGGAGGATCGATCCCGACCCTGCGCGGCCGCGCGGAACAGGCGAAAGACACGGGCGAAAAGACCACCTCGGTTTTCTTTTTCCAGGTCACCCACCCCGATGCGATCAGCGGGGAGTCTTTCGCCCACGGACGCCACCCGAAGGCCACCATCAAGGCGGTGCTCAACAACCTTCTCGGCCACGGACATGAGAAGTGCATGCTTCCGGGCACGATCGAAGCCCATGCCGCCACCCTGAGCGACCACGCCGGTGGTCTCCTCTTCACCGAGGCGGAGATCGGCGGGTTCCGGCACCTGGCGACGGAGTGCGGACAGGACACCGCACCGTGGGACCTCGACTCTCTCCTGCGTTTCTCCTCCTGATCGCCGCCCCACCCGACACGCCGTTTTCTCTGCCGTCCGCGTTTCCGTCCCGTCATGCTCACGATCGACCAACTCGTCGATCTCGAGGTCCTGATCTCCGAGGAAATCGAGCGACTCCGCCGGGAATCGGAAGCAACTACCGAAGAGCGGGCCGCGATCCAGCCCGACGTCGCGATCGGGCGCCTCTCGCGGTTGGACGCGATGCAGATGCAGGAAATGGCCAAGGAGGCGGAGCGGCGGCGTGAGGATCGGATCCCGCGCCTCGAACTCGCCCTCGAACGAATCGACACGGGGGAATACGGAATCTGTGAGGTATGCCGAGACTGGATTCCCTTCGATCGCCTGAAGCTCACACCCGAAGCCACGCGCTGCGGAAAGTGCGCCGAGTGAAATGCGTCGCCTCCCCGGTCACGTGGCGGCGCGTGCGATCGAAGCCCCTGCCGACGGCGTCCCCCCGGCGGGAAGGAAGGCGAGACCGGACGGAGACGCTCCGATTTGACAATATTTTCTCTTGCGCGATTCAAACAATTGTTTGAATCGTGTGCGCTTTTCTTCGCTCTCTCCTTCCATCCGGCCACCTCTTCCCCACTCCTCGTGACCGCGAGAACGCACAGTCCCTCGACCTCCCTGACGCGCGAGCGGATCCTCGATGCGGCCGAAAGTCTCTTCGCCGATCGCGGATTCCGGGCCGTGTCGCTGCGCGAGATCACCGCCAAGGCCGACGCCAACCTGGCCGCCGTGAACTATCACTTCGGCGGCAAGGATGGTCTCATCTACGAGGTCCTCATGCGCGTGGTCGGTCCGATCAACGAAGAGCGACTCGTTCGCCTCGATGCCGCCGAGGCCGAGTCCGGAGTCGACCCCGTGCCTCTTCGCGTCGTCCTCGACGCCTTTTTCCGTCCTGTCGTCGATCAATTGGCGAACGCCGGCCACCAATCCACCGTCTACCTCAAGCTCGCCGGACGCTGTCTGGCCGAAGGCGAGGAGCAACCTCCCGAAACCCTGCTCCGGCTCTTCGAAAAGGTCGCGCATCGCTTCATTTCGGCGGCCAGGCGCAGCCTTCCGGACGGCGAGGAGGCGGACATCTACTGGGGATTTCATTTCTCGATCGGGGCCCTCCTTCGCGCCCTGACCAAGGGCACCCAGCTGACCCTGTTTTCCCGCGGAACGGTGCACGACTCCAGTCCTGAAGAAACCCTCGACCGGCTCATCGAGTTTACCGCAGCCGGAATCGAGGGCCAGGCGCGCCGATCGAAGCTTCGCCGTGGTGCGGGGGTCGCCGTCCTCGTTTCGGCACTCGGGCTGTTGTTCACGAGTTGCACCAGTGTCTCGCCCGAGAACGTCCGCCATCTCGCGCGGGCCGAAACACCCGTGCACTGGGTCGCGGGTCCCACCTATCGTCCCGTCCACTTTCCCGACACCTTCTGGGTCGAGCAGTTCCACGATCCCTCCCTCACCGCCTATGTGCGGGACGCTCTCGCCCACAACCGCGACCTCGCCGCGGCCCGGGCCCGGATCGACATTGCCGCCGCCAGTGCCCGCATTGCCGGTGCCGACCTCTATCCCCAGATCGGCGGCAGTTTTTCCGGACAGCGCCAGAAGCAGAATTTCATCGGATTCCCCATTCCCGGCGCCCAGGGAGGAAACAACGTCCTGTCGACCCGGTTCAATCAGTTCGGTCTCTCGCTCGACATGAGCTGGGAGGTCGATCTCTGGGGACGGATCCGGGCCGCCGAGTCCGCTGCCATCGCCGAGTTCGAGGCCTCCGAGTTCGATCGTGCCACCGCCGAACTCTCCCTCGCCGGCCAGGCCGTCAAGGCGTGGGTCGCCCTCGCCGAGGCACGCGACCAGGTTACCCTCGCTCGCGCCACCGTGGGAGTGTTTCGCGATACGGAGTCCGCGATTCGGGACCGTTTCGAAAGTGGCATCGCGGAGCAGGGCCAGACGAGTCTCGCCTCCCAGTTGCTCCTGGCCCAGGCCGACGTCGCGACGGCGGAAGACACCGTCGCAGCCCGGGAGGAACTGGTGGGTCGCACCGCCCGTCAGCTCGAGATCCTGGCGGGGCGCTATCCCGCCGGACGGGAGGGACGGGACGCGCACCTTCCCTCTTTTCCGTCGCGTCCTCCCACCGGGCTCCCGGCGACCCTGTTGGACCGGCGCCCCGATCTCGCCGCGGCCGAGAGGCGCATCGCCGCGGCCGACCAGCGGCTCCTCGAAGCGAAACGCGCTCTCCTGCCCTCGCTCAGCCTGTCCACCAGCACGGGCACCGTGGGGGCCCAGATTTCCGACATTCTCGACAGCAACTTCAGCGTCTGGAGCCTCGCCGGCAACCTCGCCCAGCCCATCCTGCAGGGAGGGCGGCTCAGGGCGAATGTCGCCCGCCGGGATGCCGAACTCCTCGCTGCAGCCGCCGAATTCGAGCAGGCCGCGCTCACCGCCTTCGCCGAGGTGGAAAATGCGCTCGCGGCGGAAAAGTACTTCGAACGGAGGCTCCACGCGCTGACCGAAGCCGTATTCCTTTCGGATGAGGCCAACGCGCGCGCCCGGCAGGAATACGAATCGGGAACGGGCGATCTCCTCACCGTTCTCACCGCTCAGCAGACCGCCTTCACCCGGAAATCCCAACTTCTCTCCCTGAAACGACTGCGCATCGAGAACCGCGTCGACCTCTACCTCGCGCTCGGTGGCAGTTTTCGCCCCCACGCGGCCCCTGCTTCCAAAGCGCCCGACTCCTCCGATTCGACTCCCCCGTCCCGCTCCGATACGTGATGCGCTTTCTCGTCCGTTTCCTGAAGTTCCTGGTCGGCATCGTCGTCGTCGTCGCCGGGCTGGGTATCTGCGTATTGCTGTGGAAGACGCGTCCCCGGGCCGTGCAGACACCCGAGGTCGATGCACCGCCCGTGGTGGACACCGCACCCGTTGCCTACGGACAGGTCGAACTGTTTCTGCCCTCGCAAGGAGTCGTCGAATCCGTCCGCCGGACCCGACTCGCCGCCGAGGTGTCCGGGAAGATCGTCTCCGTCTCGGACAAATTCGAGTCCGGGGAGGTCATCGGCGAAGGAGAGGTCCTCCTCACGCTCGAGGACGCGGACTACCAAGCCGCGGTGGAGCAGGCCCGCTCGACACTCGCCACCGCCCGGCTCGAGATGGCGATGGAAACGGCGCGCGCCGAGCAGGCGGCCCGTGACTGGAAAACCCTCGGTTCCGGGGGTGACCCCGACCCACTCGTCGTTCGCGCGCCCCAGGTCCTCAGTGCCGAAGCGAAGGTCGCCGCTTCGGTCGCCTCGCTCGAGAGGGCGCAACGGGACCTGGAACGCACCCGAATCCTTTCTCCTTTTCCTGCCACGATTTCGGAAACCCTCGTCGAGCTGGGAGGATTCGTCACCGCCGGGACCCCCATCGCCGAGATTTTCCAGACCACTCCCTTCGAGGTGCGCCTTCCTCTTTCACTCGATGAGGCACTTTTCCTGCAGAGTGGCGAGGACGGCACGCCCACGGGAAGCGTCGAGATCACGGCCGCCGCATCCGGCGTGACCCGCACCTGGAAGGGAACCATCGTGCGGTCGGGACGCGAGATCGACCGGTCCACCCGGTCCGTCTACCTCGTCGCCGAGTTCGAGCCCCCTCCTTCGACGGAGCGGCTCGCCCTCCAACCGGGCCTGTTCGTCACCGCGGAAATCACGGGTCGCACCCTGCCCGAGGCGGCGCGCGTTCCCTCCACCGCCTTCCTCGACCTCGACACCGTCGTTCTCGTCGATCTCGAGGACCGGATCCGTTTTCACGACGTGGACGTTCTTCGCCGCGAAGACGAGTCCGTCCTGATCGCCGGGGGATTGCCCGTCGATGCGCGCCTCTGCCTCACGGAGATTCCGGGCATGACGGAGGGCATGCGAGTCTCGCCTCGTGAGGAGGGGGAGGAACCCGACACCGATGAAGGCGCCCTGACGGTAAAACCCTGACAGGTATCAAACAGCCCGTGCGGACCGGCTCACGCCGCGCCGCCTGTGCCTCGCAGCCCCCACTTCGCCGCCATTTCAACTTACCGTTTCCCACTCCATGGAGGGTCTCGTCAACTGGTTCTGCCGCAATCACGTCGCCGCCAACTTCCTGATGGCGCTCGTCGTGGTGCTCGGCTTGATGACCTGGCCCAAGGTGAAGAAGGAGATCTTCCCCGAGACCTCCCTCGACATGGTCCTCATCTCGGTGCCCTACCCGACCGCATCACCCGACGAGGTCGAAACCGGTGTCATCATTCCCATCGAGGAGGCCATCCAGGACGTCGACGGCATCGACATGATGCGATCCGTCGCCTCGCAGAACCTCGGAACAGTCTCGGTCGAAGTCGAAACCGGATTCGAGGTTCGAAACGTGATGGACGACGTGAAGACCCGCGTCGACGCGATCCAGAATCTCGCCGAGAACGCGGAAGAACCGGTCCTCGAGGAGCTTCTCCTTCGTGCCCAGGTCATGAGCATCGCCGTTTCCGCCGACACGGACGAGAAGACCCTGCGTGGAATCACGGAGCGCATCCGGACCAAGCTGCTCGCCTACAGGGGCGGCGCAACGCAGATCACCCAGGCCACTCTCGCCGGTGTCCGCGATTACGAGATCTCGATCGAAGTGTCCGAGGAGACACTCCGCCAGTATGGTATCACCTTCGATCAGGTCGCTTCCGCGGTTCGGCGTTCTTCGCTCGACCTGCCGGGGGGATCCGTTCGCACACGCAGCGGCGAGGTCCTGATCCGTGCGGCGTCACGACGCTACACGGCCCGGGAATTCGCTTCGATTCCGGTCGTGACTCGCGGCGACGGCTCCGAGGTGCGGCTCGGCGACATCGCCTCGATCCTGGACGCGTTTGAAGAAGATCCCCTCGAGTCGCGATTCGACGGCACGCCGGCGATGCTGATCAACGTGTTCCGAGTCGGCAACGAGGACACCCTCGAGATCGCCGAAACGGTGCGCACCTTCGTCAACGAGGCCCTGCCCCAGGTCCTGCCCGAGGGCGTCACGGTGAGGATCTGGCGCGATGAATCGGTCTATCTCGACGGGCGACTCAACCTCCTCGCCAAGAACGGACTCGTCGGACTCTTCCTCGTGCTCGTCGTGCTCGCGCTCTTTCTTCGCCCCAGCCTGGCGTTTCTCGTCACCCTGGGCATCCCCGTTTCCTTTGCCGGCGCGATCTGGATGATGCCCTACACGGGCATCTCGATCAACATGATCTCCCTCTTCGCCTTCATCCTCGTTCTCGGGATCGTCGTCGATGACGCCATCGTGGTGGGGGAGAACGTCTATCGCCATCTCAGGACGGGTGAAGATCCGCGCATCGCGGCTCCCCGTGGCGCTCACGAGGTGGGCGTCGTCGTCATCTTCGGCGTCCTTACCACGGCCGTGGCCTTCACCCCCATGCTGGGCCTGAGTGGAACGAGCGGGAAGATCTGGCCCAACATCCCTCTCATCGTCATTCCCACCCTCCTCTTCTCCCTGGTGCAGTCCAAGCTCATCCTGCCCGCCCACCTCGCGCTGCTGCCGCGCATCGATCCCGACCGGAAGCGCAGTCCTCTCGGCTCTTTCCAGCAACTCTTCGCCCGCGGACTCGAGGGGTTCGTCGAGCGCTTCTACAATCCCCTGCTCCACGTCGCCCTGCGCAGCCGCTACCTGGTGCTCCTGACCTTCGTGATGCTGTTCTTCGTCACGGTGACCGTGGTCGCCTCCGGTTGGATTCGCTTCCAGTTCTTCCCCGAGGTCGAGGCAGACATCGCCACCGCCAAGCTGAAACTCTCGGAAGGCGTATCCTACGAGGAGACGGCGCGGGCCATCGCCCACATCGAGGAACAGGCCTTCGAACTCAACCGCCGGTTCCAGGACCGCGACGGGAACCCCATCATCGTCCACATGCTCGCGAGCGTGGGAACCCAACCCTTCCAGGTCGGATTCGCGAACGGAGGGGCGAGCCCCCGGGGGACGAACATCGGGGAGGTGACCCTGGAGCTCCAGCCCGCCGGAAATCGCGACGTGATGGGCGACGAGCTCGTCTCGACGTGGCGGGAACTCGTCGGCGACATACCTGGAACAGTGGAGCTGCTCTTTTCGACCGAGGCTGCCGCAAGCGGGAACGCCATCGACCTCGAGATCATCGGCGACGATATCGCCATGCTCGACGCGGCAACGGAGGACATCAAGCGCACCCTCGCCGGTTTCGACGGTGTCATCGACATCACCGACTCGAACATCGACGGGAAGCGGGAACTCACGCTCGAACTGAAACCCGTAGCCGAGACGCTGGGACTCCGGATCGAAGATGTCGCACGCCAGGTGCGCCAGGGTTTCTACGGAGACGAGATCCAGCGTCTTCAGCGCGGCAAGAACGAGGTCAAGGTCTTCGTCCGCTACCCGCGCGACGAGAGAGCCTCCATCGCCGACCTCCAGTCGATGAAGATCCGGCTCGCCGACGGCAGCGAGGTTCCGTTCTCCGAGGTCGCCACGGCGACCTTCGACCGGGCCGAGTCATCGATTCAACGCACCGACCAACAGCGGGCAATACGCATCACGGCGGATGTCGACAAGGCCAAGGGGGCGAACGCCAACGAGGTCGTGGCCGCTCTTACCCAGACGGCCGAACCCGACGGCTACATCGCGCGATGGGTGCTGAGCACGGCCAACTTCATTCGCGAACACCGGGGCTTGGAGCCCCTGCCACCTCGGACTCCGGGGGCTCTCGCCACCCTCTCGTCGAACTATCCGGGCGTCCGCTATGCTTTTCAGGGAGAGCAGAAAGACCAGGCGCAATCGATCGCCGAGATGGGCCAGAAGTTCATCGTCGCCCTGCTCGGCATGTATGTGCTCATGGCGATCCCTCTCCGCTCCTACCTTCAGCCCCTGATCGTGATGTCGGTGATCCCTTTCGGCCTCGTCGGAGCCGTCGCCGGCCACTTCCTCATGGGATTCTCGCTCAGCATCATGAGCATGTGCGGGATCATCGCCCTCGCCGGCGTGGTCGTGAACGACAGCCTCGTGCTCGTCGACTACGTCAACCGGCATCGCGACGACGGGCACGGCATCGTCGACGCCGCGCGCCATGCCGGAGCTGCGCGCTTCCGCCCCATTCTCCTCACCTCGCTGACGACGTTCGCCGGTCTCACCCCGATGCTCCTCGAGACCGACCTGCAGGCCCAGTTCCTGATTCCGATGGCGGTGTCGTTGAGCTTCGGGATCATCTTCGCGACGATGATCACCCTCATTCTCGTTCCCTGCATCTACCTCATTCTCGAGGACATCGCCCGCCTCGTCCGGAGAAGCGCGTAGCCCACTCCGGATTTCTCATGGGAATCCGTCTCGCGGCGTAGCGAGAGCCGGACGCGGCACGGCGCGCCCGAAATCTGAGTGATCCCGGAGTGAGTCGGCTCCTTCCAGCAGGGTTGCCTATTTCTTGGCCGTCTTCTCCTTGGCCGCACTGGCGAGAGCGGTGAGCGTGCGCTCCCCGTCCTTGTACGAGGTTAATCCCGTCACGATCGCGGCGAGGACCATCGCGAAGAGAAGCACGAACACGAAAACCGCGGGATTTTGCAAGACCTCCAGGTCCCGGCCGAGATAGAGAAAACCGGCGATCCCGGCAAAGGCGAGGAGAAGAAACCCGACCCGCCCGACCAGGGAGGGCTTCTTCTTTCTCGAGGCGGCCGCCTCGAATACCTGGGCACGCTCCCGGGCAAACAACTCGTCCCGCTTGGCCCGCCGGCGAAAAAACGCGCTCGACGGCAACGGCGATGCGGCGTGCTGTCGCGCCGTCTCGCGGAGTGCCTCCCCCCGTTTCCGCTCCGACTCCGCCGCCTCTTCCAGGGACCCCTCGATCAGGTGGGATTCCGTCGCGGTCCGTTGGCGCAGGGCCCTTGCGTAACTGGCAAAACTGGGCATTTCCGGTTCGCCGAGGTCCATGCCCCGCACTTTTTCGCTCAATTCGTCCGCACTCTCGAGAAGGGAGATCGCGCGGTCCAGGTAGGTCGCCGCGCTCGGATAGGCGCCGCACTCCAACCAGTATTCCCCCTCGACGAGGGCGTGCATCCCCTGCACGTCGGCCAGCCCCCGGCTGAGCAGGACATCCTGGTTCTCCGACAACTGCGCCCACGCTTCGGGGGCACCCTCGGGGGGAACGATCTTCGCGTCGTACTCCTTCGCCAGGTGCATGTGATGCTCGGCCCGGTCGTAGTGGTTGGCCGCCTCGATGAAATCCGAATCCGACACCTGCGTGTCGAAAGCCGCCAGTCCGGCCATGCCGGCCACCTTCATGTCCTACTGCACCCACAATTGGTTGACGAGATTCTGATTCGACAGACCCTCGAGAGCGCGCAGGGACTCCTCCCACTCCGGAAAGAAAGCCTCGCCGCCCGCGTATTCACCCGTCTCCACCGTCGCGGTGATCGCCGACGCGTAGGCGCTCGCCAGGGCCGCACCCGCATCGCCCTTTTCCTTCTCGCTTTCAGCCGCCCGAAGTGCTTCCCGCAGGGCCGCAATCGTCTCAACCGGCCCGCCTGCTTCCTATTGTTCCGTATTGTCCATCGCTGTCGCTCCGTTCCGTGTCTGAATACAGCAAGGAAAGAGCGAACTCCATCCTCCATTTCGTGCCGGTTTCGTGCCATTCCCGCCACGGGCCCCATGCGACCGGCGCGCGCGGAACGGAATTCAACCCGTCCTCTCGTCACACCGATTTGCACTCCACGCGCACCTGTCGAATACTAACCCGTGCATCTCTTGCGAAAGATCCGCTGGTTGGGCCGACAGTTGTTCGAGGGAATGGTGGCCTACGCCCGCACCAACCCGGTCGATCTCCTTCCCATCCGGCACGGATTCCGGGGCTACCGGCTCTCATCCCTGCGGGCGGATGGCGTCGCCGGCCTCAATGTCGCCCTCCTCGGTTTCCCGCAGGGCATGGCCTACGCGGTCATCGCGGATCTCCCGATCCAGTATGGCATCGTTTCGGGAGCGATCGCCGCGATCGTCGCCCCACTCTTCGCCGGTTCGCGACACACCATTCTCGGTCCGACGAACGCGACCGCCTTCATGCTCTTCGCCTCCCTCGCCGCGCTTCCCGAGGACCTCCGCCTCTTCTACCTTCCCCTGCTCGTCCTCCTCGTCGGCATCCTCCTGGTGGCGGGCGCCGTGTTCCGCGTCGCCGAGCTCGTGCAGTATGTCAGCCGCAGCGTGGTGGTCGGCTACATCACCGGCGCCGCGGTCCTCATCATCGCCAACCAGCTCCGGCACGTGATGGGCGTCGAGATCGACACGGCCGCCACCGATGGCCCCAAGACCTTCTTCACGATCGCCCAGGCGACCCTCGCCGAAGTCTCCGCCACCCAGTGGCAACCCCTCACCCTCGCGGTGATTTCCCTGGGGTGTTGGTTGCTTCTCACCAGGAAGCTGCCCCGCCTCCCGGGCTTCGCGATCACCCTGGTGGTCGTGTCGGGTCTCTACGCCCTTCTCCACCGTTTCGCCGGATGGGACGTCTCCACCTTCGACTCGTTCTCCGTTCGCGACCTGACCCCCCGCATGCCGGCCTTCAGCGAGCGCGGATTCTTCAACGATGTCTCCATTCTCATCGGGACCGCTTTCTCCATCGCCTTCCTCGCATCGCTCGAGAATTCGGTCATGTCCAAGACGCTCGCGAGCCGGGCCGGCGACCGTCCCGACGTGAACCAGGACATGCTCAGCGTCGGCATCGCCAATCTCGCCAATTCGGTCACCGGTGGCATGCCCGCCTCGGGATCCCTGACCCGGTCGGCCCTCAACTTCGCGAGCGGGGCGGTATCCCGGCTCTCCAGCATCGTGAGCGGACTCCTCTGCGTCGGTGGCGCTCTCCTGCTCGGACGCTACATGGATCTCGTCCCCAAGGCCACACTCGCGGCGCTGGTCATGGGCATCGCCGCCTCGGTCATCAACCGGAGACACATCCGCATCAACCTGTTCGCAACACGTTCCGATGCGGCGGTTCTCCTCACCACCTTCACCGGCGCGCTGCTCATGCCGTTGAACGTGGCCATCTTCCTGGGAGTCGGAATTTCCATCGCCCTCTACCTGCGCGCCGCCAGCAAACCCTACCTGACCGAATACGAGTTCAACGAGGAGGGCGAACTGCGCGAGGCAGGCGAGAAACGCGCCCGCCCGATTCCCGCGATCTCGATCGTCCACGTCGAGGGGGATCTCTTCTTCGGAGCCGCCGAACTGTTCCGCACCCAGATCCAGAAGACGGCTCACGATCCCTCGCTGAAGGTCATCATTCTCCGCCTCAAGAATGCGCGCCACCTCGATGCCACGAGCGTTATCGCCCTCGAGGAACTGGTCGAATATCTCCGCAAGCACGGACGCACCGTGATCCTCAGCGGTGCGAGCAAGGACGTCTATCGCGTCCTCAAGAACTCCGGGATCATCGAAACGATCGGACGCGAGAACATCTATCTCAATCATCCCCGCAACCCCAATCTCTCAACCCGCAACGCTCTCAAACGCGCGCAGGAGGTCCTCGGCACCGACGAGGCGGACATCCGGATCTTCTTCAATCCGGCGAAAGAGAGCAACTGAACGCGACCGCGGTAACCGGTGACTCGGTGATTCGTCCTTTCGCCTTGCCTACGCTACACGACCTCTTCCCACGAATCCGGCACAGGCTTCGGGTCCCCCTCGTGGCTCCGAGCCCAGTGCAGGATTCCGGAGAACGTTCGCGCCGCGGCGGCGACCTCGTCTGCCTCGAGAGTCGAGGGAAGAATGCGAACCTCGAAGGTGAATTTTCCCGGCGTCCGGTGCACCAGGTGGCGCACGTTGAAGTCACAGTATTTCGACAGTTTCATCTTCTGCAGATGCCCGGTCGCCTCCTCCCACCGCAAGGCGCCGAACGAGGGGTCCTCGACCGCCGCGACGAGGGCCTCGGGCCATTGTCCCAACCGCCTGCAGCGCGGATTCGTCGCGAAGTGGCGTTTGAGAGACTCGCCGTGTCGAAGCAGGAAGCGGGCGAGATTCACGAAGGTGACCGTCTCTGACAGGGGTTCCCCATCGAAGTGCAGGTGCGTTGCTCCCTCCGCGGGAACCGTGAAGCCGCGCGACCGTGCCATCGAGAGGTAGGAAGCAAACCGATCGAAAGAGTCCCACCCGAGCGGAGCCGTGACCAGTTCGCAGGGCCGCTCCCTCTCGCCGGGAAGCGGAGCGGCGATCGCTACCGGTGCGCCCGCCGCATCACTGACCTTGAACATGCCTCCGTCGCCCCGGTCGAGTTCCGTTACGAACAGGGCCGCGACCGGACGCAGCACGTCCCCGATCGGTGCCTCGGGATCGCTCTGCGCCATCACGAGCCGCAACAACCGGGCCTCATCGCTCACGATGCGATACCAGCCCGGAACCGGGGGACGGCGCCTGTCGAGATCGTCCTGGAGCGTCAGGTCGTCCACGCACCGCGCCACGGGCATCCCCGACCCGTCCCGGACCTCGAACCCGAGGGTGAGATTCTCGAAGAACGGTGTCCGCTTGGCCTTGCTCGGCTCACCCTGCGGAAGGAAAACCCGGGAGATCCGCCCGCCGCAGGATTGCGCGATGGCCTCCGCCAAATCGCGGCGAGTCGCTCCCTGAGGAGCGAGAAGTTCGATCTCGTATCCGATTCGTCCCGGCTCCGGAGAATCTCCATTCCGGGAAACCCGCCCGGTCATCCGCGTGGATCCGCGGAGCGAAGGGCGGCCTGGAGCACTTCCTCGTGCCCGCCGGCGAGGAGACGATTCATGGTGACTTTCGTGTCCCAGAGCTCGTTCCCCCAGTATTGCGCCAGCAACTCCGCGTCTTCGTAGGAATACCCCACCTCCGCATACCATACCGGGACCTCTTCGTCCGGCTTGGCTGCCGCTTCCCCTCGGGCGAGCCGCATGTGAATGTCGCCATCCCCGGGGCCGAAGGCGAGCATCTTGCCACCCAGGCGCAGCTTCGCCTCATCCGGAGATCTTTCGCCCCAGTAGGCCGCCAGCACCACGGCATCCACGTAATCGTACTCGTTCAGGAAATACTTGTCGTAGCACTCGTCATCCGAGAATTCATCCCACGCCGTGCGGGCGAGACGAGCCTGATCCTGCGCCGCCGCAAACTGCGGGGGCAGAGCGGTCATCGCCGCGAGTGAAACTGCCGATGTCGTGACCGCGGCAGCGACCTGCGCGGTGTGGGTCGCCTTCTTCCGTTTGCCTTCTTGCATGGCGCCATGCAAAAGGCCTAGCGCCGCCTTTGCCAGGAGGGAATGACGAAAAATGCCGTCACCGGAGCGATTCGGCTCTTTGCGCGATTGAGCATTCTGAGGAAACCGGAAACCCCGGAAGGCCGGTAGCGGCCGTCGCCCCAGGGTCGGCGCTTTCTCCTTGTCCGCCTTGCCTTCGCGTCGCACCATCGACGCCTGACGCGGCGCACCGCACGTTCTCGGCCCCACAATTCGACCATGAGCATGATCGGTAATATCTCGCGCATCCCGGCCCCGGTTCGGACCGCCCTTCATCGGGATCCGTCAACGATCCACGCCGTACTGTATCCGGATTGGGCCGAGGTCTCCGTAAAACCGCCCGGGCTTCTCGCGCGCCTCTTCGGCCGAAAACCCGCCCCCATCGATCCGCCATCCGATCCCATTCACACTCTCTCGGACTCCGACACGATCGACCTCGACAAGACATGGCACATCCTCCACTTCCTGTTCACCGGATCGGACTGGGGAGGCGATTTCCCCCACGGATTCCTGGTATCGTGTGGAAAACCGGTCGGTGATGAGGACGTCGGCTACGGCCCCGCGCGATCCTTCGACCCGTCCCAGGTCAAACAGATTGCCTCCTTCTTGGCATCACTCGACCATCCGGAGCTGCGGAAGCGTCTCGATCCCGGACAGTTGGAAAAGTGGGAAATTTATCCGGGCCTCGCCGGCAATCCCACGGAACTCGAAGAAAATTGGGACTACATCGCCAACCGCCTCGACGAGATCACCCGCTTCCTGGCCGAGACGGCCGAAAAGGATTTCAGCATCCTCGTCTACATCAACTGATCGGCTCTTGGCCGGTCTTCGCAGGACCTGGAAACGGACTGTCACGCGCCCGTCGAACGCGCTTGCTCGTCCGCCTTCTTGGGTCCATACCGGAAGAGCTTCGACTTGCGCTTTACCCACGGAGCAGGACCAGACCATTTCGAACACCACCTGGGGCTTGCCAAAGTGGATGAGTCCAATTCACATGGTCGCTAGTAGACCACCAAGCTTAAAATAAGTGGCAGTTATGGTTTTTCGACTTGTACTTTCTAGAGTTGGGTATCTTATATTGGATGCCCAAGAAGTATCGCATCGAATTGACCCCTGCGGAACGC